>ENA-OZHH01000460-OZHH01000460.1-human-gut-metagenome-genome-assembly--contig:-NODE-460-length-24056-cov-15.791009_pt1 | contig 24056 bp, 18 predicted proteins | sample MGYA00244045_ERZ653684 | MGnify/ENA primary metagenome ERZ653684 (study PRJEB26926, sample SAMN06165264) | human gut metagenome | biome: ENVO:00009003; feature: ENVO:2100002; material: ENVO:00002003... | reverse complement strand
GAGATGCAGCGTAGTCTCGTGGGCTCGGAGATGTGTATAAGAGACAGACAATATACAGTATATTTTTTCATTTAACCAGAAAAAGGAAGTATGAAAAATAAAAAATCATTTTTCACACCCCCTTTTCTCATTTAGGGCGACAGAAAGGTTCCCAAAACATTCATTTTATTGATTTATCCAAGGATCTCTGCTAAATCTGCTTCCGGTGTCACAATCGGTGCGATTCCATAATTTTCTACCAGATAATTCAAGATATTTGGTGAGATAAATGCCGGCAGTGTCGGTCCGAGTTTTATATTTTTGATACCAAGGTGGAGCAGTGTCAGTAAAATACAGACTGCTTTCTGCTCATACCAGGAAAGAACCATGGAAAGCGGCAGTTCATTGACTCCACATTCAAATGCCTCCGCAAGTGCTACTGCAACACGGATCGCACTGTAAGCATCGTTACACTGTCCCATATCAAGGATTCTTGGCAATCCGCCGATCGTTCCAAGATCAAGATCGTTAAAGCGGTATTTTCCACATGCAAGTGTTAAGATCATGGTATCCTTTGGCGTCTGTTTTACAAACTCTGTATAATAATTTCTTCCCACACGGGCGCCATCACAGCCTCCTACCAGGAAGAAATGGCGGATATCACCGGATTTTACGGCTGCGATCACCTGATCTGCCACGCCGAGTACCGTTCCGTGTCCAAATCCTGTCATGACCTTTGTTCCACCGTTGATTCCGGTAAATGCAGTATCCTCTTTGTAACCGCCAAGCTCTAACGCTTTTTTGATGACCGGTGTAAAATCCTTATCCTCTCCGATGTGAACCATTTCAGGATAAGATACTACCTCCGTTGTAAACACGCGGTCCGCATAACTCTCTTTGACCGGCATCAGACAGTTTGTCGTATAAAGAACCGGTGCAGGGATATTTGCAAACTCCTTCTGCTGATTCTGCCATGCGGTACCAAAGTTGCCTTTTAAATGCGGGTATTTCTTTAATTCCGGGTAGGCATGTGCCGGCAGCATCTCGCCGTGGGTATAAATGTTGATTCCCTTATCTTTTGTCTGCTCTAACAACAGTTTTAAGTCATAAAGGTCATGACCGGTAATGACGATAAACGGTCCCTTTTCCACCATCAGAGGAACTTCCGTCGGTACCGGGGTTCCAAAAGTTTCTGTGTTGGCACGGTCTAACATTTCCATGCAGGTAAGGTTTACTTTTCCTGTCTCAAGCACGAGTGGAAGCAGATCTTCCATCTCGAAATCCTCTCCGACTGCAAATAATGCACGGTAGAAAAAGTCGTTTACTTCCTCATTTGTATAGCCGAGTACCATGGCATGATAAGCGTATGCTGCCATACCGCGGATTCCGAATAAGATCAGGGATTTTAAGGAACGGATATCCTCATCTGCCTCCCACATCCGCTTCATATCATAATCGCTGGTATTGCCGCACGGTGACATGCAGGCTGCACATCCCGGCACCACTCTTCCTTTTTCTTCCCGGACATGGGCGATCATCTCACGCAGTGTCTCATCATTAAAATTCACATTCGTGATCGTTGTGAATAAACCTTCTATTATAATGCGGTCTGTCTGCTCTGTCTTTGGATTATTCATGCAGGCATGTGCAAGTCCCACAAGTGCTCCTGTCAGTTCATCCTGTAAATCCGCTGTCACGCTTTTCTTTCCACACACGCCGGCTGCCCCTGTACATCCACTGCATCCCGCTGTCTGCTCACACTGAAAACAAAACATATGATTCTCCCTTCTACTATCCTTCTTTTTAATCTAAAATTTTTCCGTCAATTGAGATCGTTACAACATTCCATGGAATGAATTTTCCACTGTTCTTTAATGCGGTCACTGCTGCATGTTCCAGTCCGCCACAGCAAGGCACTTCCATTCGAACGACCGTCACGCTCTTGATATCATTATTTCTGATGATCTCCGTCAGCTTCTCACTGTAATCCACGTCATCTAATTTCGGGCATCCGATCAGTGTCACTTTTCCACGGATAAAATCCTGGTGGAAACTGCCGTATGCGTATGCGGTACAGTCTGCCGCGATCAGAAGTTTTGCCCCGTCAAAATAAGGCGCATTGACCGGTGCAAGTTTGATCTGTACCGGCCACTGACGCAATTGGGAACTGACCGGTGAACCTGCATTCTGATTTTCTTCTGCAGGTTTTCTTTCAAGCTGGCGCATTCTTGAACCCGGGCATCCGCCAACCGGTGCCTGTCCCATCTCCTGCATTTTTTTCTTTTTATTTTCCTGTACGGCTGCCTCATCATAAGCTGCTGCCTCACGCTCGATAAAAGAGATCGCTCCGACCGGACAGTTTGGCAGACAGTCGCCAAGTCCGTCACAGTAATCATCACGGAGCAGTTTTGCCTTTCCGTCCACGATGCCGATCGCGCCCTCGTGGCATGCCTCCGCACAAATTCCACAACCGTTACATTTTTCTTCGTCTATCTGGATCACTCTGCGTACCATATGAATTCCTCCTGTTTTCCGCTTCCATTTTCTTTTTCTTTCGTTCTGTTCACAGGTTACTGTTCACAGATTCAGGCTACTCATCCTGTCATCTGTGCCCTTGACATTACTCGTACACTATACTAGAATTTTTTTCAAAAGTATGTTGTCATAACAACATTTTTAAAAATTTTTGAAAAAAGAAGGTTTTCTTTTATGGATTATCAGTTTTTAAGTCAGACAATGCTGTTTTCGGGCGAATCGCCGGAAGAAATCAAAGAAATGCTCTCCTGCCTCGGTGCAGTCACAAGAAGCTACGGAAAAGGTGAGATCATCTATCATGCCGGAGAATGCGTACATTCGATGGGACTGGTGCTCTCCGGAAATGTTCAGATTGAAAGTGATGATGTCTGGGGAAATCACAGTGTACTAGATGACATAACTCCCGGCTTTTTCTTCGCCGAAACTTATGCGAGTCTGTCAAAAGAACCTCTGATGGTCAATGTGGTCTCTGCGGCTGCAAAGACCGAAGTGTTATTTTTAAATATAGGACGGCTGCTTACCACCTGCACGAACAGCTGCACACATCACAACCGCCTGATCCACAATTTGTTTTTTATTTCGGCACGGAAAAATCTGCTGCTTTCGCGCAGAATCTTCCACACCACACCAAAGTCAATCCGCGGGCGGCTACTCTCTTATCTGTCTGCGCAGTCTGCTGCCGCAAACAGTCTTGATTTTACAATTCCGTTTAACAGACAGCAGCTCGCAGACTACCTGAATGTAGACCGCAGTGCACTTTCTGCAGAACTCTCAAAAATGCAGCGGGAGGGTCTCCTTACAACGGAGCGCAATCATTTTACCCTCTGCGAAGATCCTTTAGAATCTTAAACCATATGTACGCAGTACCAGTCTTCATCCACCTGTCTCACTTCTTCTCCGACAGAAACGATCGGATGATCCATATCGTTTAATGGGATATATTCCACGCACCCTTCCCTGCCGTCTGACATGATGACCTGCTGTTGTCTGTATACTTTTACCATATTTTTGATAAATATATTGAGAAGATTCTGGTCAATTCCTTTGCTGCCCTCGGTTACAAACCATTGCAGTACATCAAACGGAATCTTCTCTTTTTTGTAACTGCGTGCAGAAAGCATCGCATCATAAATATCAGAAATCGTTGTAATCCTTGCAAAATAAGAAATAGATTCTGCCTTTAAGCCGTCCGGATAACCTTTTCCATCCAGCTTTTCATGATGCCAGCGTACTGCATAGCGTACATCCTCGCTGATATCCTCCCCAAGCAGTTCAAAAGAATATAGCGGATGTCTTTTCATAACCTCAAATTCTTCCGGTGTCAGTTTCCGCGGTGCATTTAATATTTCTTCCGGGATCTTCGTCTTTCCGATATCATGCAGCACACCTGTTAAAATCAGACTACGGATATCTTTTTCATCGAGTCCTAACCACTGTCCCATGATCCCGTTTAAAAGTGCAACGTTTAGGGAATGTCTCTGTAATGCCTCGTCAACCGGTCTTGGCACGGTAATACACTGGAAAATCTCCCCCGCATCCACGGATACCATTCTGCCATATACTTTCTCCATCATGCCTTCCACTTCAGCATGATTGACAAACATCGCATTTTTACTCATCTGAAGCACATGGTCGATGCCTTTGCGCAGTTCTGTATACCCGGTCCTGTTTTCCAACATTTTCTGCTGTATTTCAGCCGGACGGTCTTTTCCCTTCATGATATACTCATAAGATCCGCGGAATGTTGTAATATAATTGTTGCCATCACTGAAATTGATCAGTTTATCAAGTTTGCTTTTCGTGATAACTTCTCCGCTTGGCACTAAAAGTACGCTTCCATTATAATTGTAAAGATTATCTGATAAAACAAGTCCCTCCCACAAATACTCCATCGGTACTTTTTCGAGACGTTCTGTTTTTTCGTATTTTGCCATAACCGGTACTAGACCTCCTTGTCAACCTTGATTCCTTTTAAATCTGCCTCTAAAACCTTCATGCTGCTTTTAATGTCATCAAGTCCCTGCTCCACACCGTTCATCTGCTTATGTTCTGTCGTGAGTGTCAGCATCTCATCTAACTTCATATCCGGTGCCTCATGTTTCTGCTGTTTTTCCTTTGCACGGTCCACAGCCTCTTTGGTGCCCTCGATCAGAGCTTTTTCTACCGCACGTTTTTCCTCTAAGGCATCTAAACGTTCCTGACGCTTTTCTTTTTCGTCTGCGACATCCTTTGCATCCTCTTTTGCCTCTTCCATCTTCTCATCAATGCCATCTTTCACATCAGAGACAAGCATGGAGACCACATCATCGTTTGCAGCATCCATGATATCATCGGCAGCATTTTTCGCATCCACCATTCCATGCGTCTTTAATTTTTCGATCATAATACGCTTCACATTGCCGACGGCAGCCTGCATTCCACTGGTTGTATCGCGGATCGTAACCTTTTCTTCTACCGCCTGGGCATGGATCTCAAGTGCCCGTTTCTGGTACTCTGTGAGTGGCTGCTTATCGATCTCATTTAACTTTTTCCACTCATCCCTAGTCAGTTCCTCACCCACACCGCGCCTGTATTCCTGTCTCTTTTCCAACAGGTTTAAATCCTGCTGTTCTTTGGAATCATCTGCTACGTTGCACTGTTCCTTCAATGTTTTTTCCTGGTCTTCATAACCGGCAAGTGCCTTCTTTGCCTCCGTCCGCTGTGCGTCTAATTCCGCATAGCGTTGTCTTTGCGATGCGACCGTTTTTTCCACAGCCTGGTCGTTATCCCACGCATCTTTCACCAGTTTTAAGGCACTTTTCTGTGCCATCTTTTTTCGCTGTTCGATCTGATTTTTTGTTGTCAGTACCGGACTTCCCGCAAAAAATGCGCTTTTTCCCTGTTTATTTGCCTGCTCTGCTTTGTGCCCTGCCGCTGTATTCTGTACATTTGAAAAACCGTTTGCATTGATCGATAAATTCATAAACTCATTCCCCATTTATTGCATCCGTGAAAATCGATTCCTTTATAAATGTATCGGCATTTTTTTCTGTCACATTAATCAGAAATCAGGATCTGCCGCACTTTTGCCAGATCCATCTGCATCAGCACATGATCTGCGTCCGGTTTCTTCTCTGTGTCCGGTGAAATATTTGAATGAATGTAGAATGTATGCAGTCCGACCTCTTTTGCTCCTTTGATATCACTGACCGCATCGTTTCCGATCATAATACTCTCTTCCGGCAAAATGTGATGTTTATCCAGCAAAAGATGAAAGAAACGCGTATCCGGCTTTTTCACTTTGCACGAGGATGACAGAAAGATATCATCAAAGTAAGGCTCCAGTCCCAGAAGTTTCAATTCATACGCCGTAAAAATACGCTGTGCATTCGAAAGCAGATATACTTTTTTTCCTGTTTCACGCAATGCCGCAAGAAGTTCCTTTGCCCCGTCATAAAGTCTGATATATTCTGTGGAAAGGATCCGGAAAAACTGTCCAGCATGAATGGCAAGTTCTATGTCTGCCTGTACCCCTTTTTTCTGAAACAATGCAAGAAAAACCTCCTCGATCTCGATCTCTGGATGTGCTTCATGTGCATCGTCTTTTTTCATGGCTGCATCAGATCCCATCTCCTGCCGCAATGCATCCTCTTTCTGCCCCGTGAGGCACGCATACGCGTTTTTCAGTTCCTCTGCAGTATAAACCGCACCATAATAACCGTAAAACTGCGCCAGTTTCTCCCAGAGTTCCGTTTTTTCTTCATCTGTGTGGATATCCACCAGAGTTCCATATAAATCAAATATGTAATTTTCGTATTTCATGTCAATCCTCTCTTTTGTACAAAAGTCTTATTTTCACAAAATTCTTATTTTTTCATGCTGTTTTCCACTTTACACAGCTTTGCTGCACACAATCCTGTGCATTTTATAAAATTTAACATGTTTATCTGGGAAAATCAACCGGATACATCACGAATCACACGATCCTAAATTTTTTCTGAGACACAACAGAATCTTTTTTTCAAGCCTGCTGACCTGCACCTGTGTCATTCCCAGTTCTTTTGCCGTTTCACTCTGTGTCCTGTTTTCAAAATAACGGCACCGGATGAGATTCTGTTCCCGCTCATCCAGCAGTTCCATGAGCTGCTCGATCACCATCCGGTTTAATACTGCCTCTTTTTCCGGTTCATCCCTTCCGTTTTCTTCCTTTTCACACAACTGATCGACCATCAGTAACTCGTCCCCGTCTTTCTCATAGACCGGCTGATAGATGGATTCCACATCTCTTGCCGACTCCATTGCCATAATGATCTCACCGCTGCTCAACCCTGTCCGCTCTGCGATCTCAAGCAATCCCGGTTCTCTTCCAAGTTCCCCCCACAGTTCTTCCTTTGCCCTCCCTGCCTTATAAGCGTTTTCTTTTAATGTCCGGCTTACTTTTACCATACCGTCATCTCTTAAAAATCTGCGGATTTCCCCCATGATCACCGGAACTGCATAAGTGGAAAATGCAAGATTTAACGAGAGATCAAATTTATCAACCGCCTTCATCAATCCAATACATCCAATCTGAAACAATTCTTCCCTCTCATGTCCCCGGTGTTCAAACCGGTTTGCGATAGTATGTACCAGTCCCAGATTTCCTGCAATCAGCGTATCCCTTGCACCTTTATCTCCTCCATGTGCCTGCTGCATCAGTTCCTTAAAACCCTCCATATCAGACGCCCATCCCTGCACCGATCTTTTTTTTCATCGTAACAGTTGTTCCTTTTCCGGGTGCTGAATGTACCTCGACTTCATCCATAAATGCTTCCATAAAAGCAAATCCCATGCCGGAACGCTCCAGTTCCGGTCTCGTCGTAAAAAAAGGTTCCATGGCTTTTTGTACATCCGCAATCCCGTGACCATGATCTTTCACTGTGATCTCTGCATGGTTTCCGCACAGTTTACAGGACACCTCCACCTTCTCCTCCGGACTGTCATACCCGTGGATGATCGCATTTGTTACTGCCTCTGAAACTGCTGTCTTAATGTCAGAAATCTCATCCAGTGTCGGGTTTAATTCCGCCACAAACGCAGCCACCGCCATTCTGGCAAATCCTTCATTCACGGACCGCGCATCAAATTCCAGTTTCATTTCGTTTTCATTAATCTGATCTGCCTGCATATCGATTCTCCATTTCCTCTTTTTATTCTTATTTTCTTCCAAAATCCCACATATCCCATTTCTCTTACCGGACATTCCCTTGTCTGGTCTATTTCAACTGTTCGCGTAAATTCGCTGATTTCATCTTTTCCTGGCGGATATTCCCTGCCTGGCCCATTTCCAAGCCAATTACATGTGTCTATTTTTATACCGTATCGACCCGGATCAGCTTTTGCAGGCCTGACACCATAAAAATCTTTTTTACGCGCTCATTCATATTGGTTGCTGCCACTTCGCCGCCGGAAAACCCCATGCTCTTGCATCTTCCAATGATCACACCGATCCCGGAACTGTCCATAAACTCTGTTTCCCGAAAATCAAACACAAGCCGTCTGACATGATATGCCCCGATCAGAAAATCTGCCTCCATCTTAAGCCTGCCCGCCTCATGATGATCTAACTCTTTTGGCATCTGTATCGTCAGACATCCTTCTTTTAACTGATACTTTTCTTCCATAAATGCTCCTTTCCTGTTACTTTTTTAATTGGTTTAAAAGTCACCTTTTGCTTTCAATACCCTATGAATAAAAAAAGACGCCTAATATCACTTAGACGTCTTTTGTATCATCTTTATTTAATTTTTTTAATGATTTTTACTCTTCAATATTGATGTAATTCTGTGCATTCGCCGCGCGCTCTGTACCCGGATACAGTTCTACGATCTTCTGATAGTAAGTCTTTGCCGTTTCAAGATCATTATTCTTACGGTAAGCCTGTGCTAAATAGTACAGTGCATATCCATCTTTGTAGGTTTCCTCCATGTCCACAACTTTTTGCAAGCTGGTGATGGATTCCTCAAATTTCTGACTGTTATAATCGCTGTATCCCTGATTATATAAGGACTCCAGATAATCAGCATTGACCTGCGCATTAATCGTCTCATAAACACTCTTTGCGCTGTCACTTAAGTATTCCTCATTGACATTGCCAAGCGCATTGCCTGCTGCCTCAATATCTCCATCCGAATAGGATGCATATGCGGATAATAACTGGTCATATGTGCTGATCTTATTCTCGGAACCTTCTGCGCTGTCCTTGACCTCAGTGATCTGGCTCGTCAGATCATCAATCTGCTTCTGCAGTGTACTGATCTCCTGATTCTTGGACGAAACAGTGTTATTCGCATCGAGCACCTGCGCTTTGGCATCATTCTGCACCTGACGGCGCACACCCGGTACAACCAGAAATCCGGTAATTGCCGCACCGATTGCGATACCGATGACCATATTAAGAATCGTACTCATTGCGGAATTGTCCTTTAAATACTTCGGCTGGATGATCGTCTCATTGCCGCTCTGGTAGGAAATCTGTTCCTCCTTCTGTTTCTTACCCGGCGTATTCTCCTTTAATCCTGCATTCACTTCTTTTAAATAACGAAGTGTGATCGTGTTATTTGCATCAATCTTTCCGGCGTTGCGCAAAGACTTCTTGGCAAGATCATATTTGCCCTCCTGAATATAGAGCAATGCTAAAAGCTGATGTCCACTGACTAATTTCGGGTTCAGTGACAGTACCTTTTTCAACTGGATAATCGCAAGATCACGGCTGTCCTGTCTGCAGTACAATAACGCCTGATTGTATTTTTTAATGGTCTGATTGATTGTCTCAAGTCTTGATCTGTTATTCTGTATTTCATCCAGATAACGGCTTGCGGCATTCTCAGCAGGCTGATAGTTCTTACTGATGACCCACTCTGTCAATGCCTCCACCACTTCGCCCATCTCAAAGTAGATGAGTCCCAGCAGATTTCTTGCATCTATATTTAATTTATTGAATTTCAGGCTTGTTTTCAAGCTTTCTATTGCTCCTGAAAGATCACGGACACTCGCCTTTGCCAGTGCATCATTGTAATATTCATTGGATGCCATGACAATTTTTTTATATATTTTTACATTTACGCCGCATTCAGGGCAGATATTTTCCCTTCCAAGCTTTGCTCCACAATTATAGCACTTCATTCTTTCCCTCACTTCATGAATTTACATTCGACTTTTCCAAAAGATGTCTTACATATTATGTTTTAACTCCTGCATCATCTCTTTTAAAACATCTGTCATATCTGTTAATTCATGATTATATATTGCCTGTTCTGCCTCTTCTACCTCTAAGCTCGGTTTAAAATTCTTTAATTCTTCTTCAAAATTAATCATAATCGACCTGTCCTTTTCTGCCATTTGTTTATGGCAAACATCTATTTTAAGATTCTTCTCTCCACCACATAATTAAGGGCAAAAAGAATCACCACTATATTATAATATAGTGGTGACAATAATCAAGTAAATTTATATTAAGTTTTTCGTAAAACTTCTGCCATATTCGACAGCAGTTTTATGAGCATTCTCTCGTCTTGATCTTATCCTGCAGCTTGTAAAACTCAGCTGCTTTTACATAATTCTGTACAAGCAGCTTGGTATCCTCGATCTGGATCACAGCTCCCGGATAAGTCCCCCGCAAAACGGTAACACATGCACCGCTCGCACTCTCGATCAGATTGCGCAGCTGCTTTGCCTCTTCTTTGCTGTGTGCTAATGTCGCAGTATCACGGATCTTGATACGGAGCAATGTCACTCGCCTCGGATCGTCTTTGTAGCTGACTCCACGCGCTTTTTCCAGCTCTTCAAACTTGCGCAGCCCCTCTTCAATCTGTGCCAATCCCTGACTCAACTCCTGAATCGTCTTTTCTAACTGTCTGAGTTTTGCATATCCTTCCGGACTTGCACCAGCCATAATAACGGTCTTTTTCTCGGCATCATTTCCTAATGTCGTAACCTCGATTCCACACACTCCATGTGTAAGGCCACCGATGATGCTTCCGCGTTTTCCATTCATGATGATCTTTCCAAAGCACTGTACCTGACAATCCATTAACACATCTGCACGGATATCGCCTGCACATTCAATACGGGTAAATTCAAAAAACTTTGCGGTAATACTGCCTTTTGTCTTTACTGATGCCTTATTTCCACCGAGCATTCCACTTCTTAAAATAATATCTTTCCCTGCCTCTAAAGTACATGCCTCGACGATTCCATCCACTGTGATCGTACCGCTTGCTTTTACTATAACGCCGCTTTCCACGCTTCCGTGGATCACAACATCACCATGAAAATCAATGTTGCCACTGGAAAGATCTGCATTGCCGGACAATTCATGTACCGGAAGGATCACAACCCTGTCATTCTGTGTCTCGATCTTACCACTCATCAGCGCAACATAGGTATTATCATCCCTTCGTTCAAATCCTTTTCCTTTCAGTGGAAGCTGTTCTCTTCCCCGCTTTGCAGGTATCGGCTTTCCAGTGACTGTCTTGCCGTCCATTCCCTCCACACAAGGATGGTACTCCGCGATCACCTGATCCTGCACCACAGACTCTATCGACTTTACAGACCAGTAATCCACGGTTCCATCCGGCCGCATCAACGGTTTTTTATCAAAGTTGCAGTTAAAATTGTAATCATAATAACCGTCTTTTCCATCTACCGGCTCTGTTCCCTGCGCAACTAACGTCTCCACACCATATTTTTTTTCATCAATCAGCTCCGTCAACGCTGCTTCATCTATTCCGTACTTGACACCTCTGTCATCCAATGCTTTCTGCAATGATTCAATTGTATATTCTCCCCCATCGTCTGGTGTTATAAGCATAACATACGCTTCCATGCTATCTGCCGTCATCCGTACGATTGGTTTTTCTTCTGTTACCATAGGCGTGCTCCCCAATTCTTTCTGATGTATGTATATATAGTAACGTAGAATATTCCTTATCTTATATAATACTAGTATTTTTATGCTTTTTCAAGTAAATTCTTTAACACAACGCATCCTTTTTGGTGCTATTTTACCAAAAAGAGCTATACAAGGCAGGCACCACTTTACCGGCTGACCAGTAAAGATGATACCCATCGTGCATAGCTCCTTCTTATTATATCATGAAGCAATGCTTCATGATCATGATCTACACGAGCTTCGCTCGGCAGTCTTATTATATCATGTGCAAAATCAGCACATGATACAATTCGCCGTTCTTGCGCTCATTATCTTGCAATTATTTTGACATCTGTGCCAAACGTTCTTTGACCTGCTCCATCATCTGTTCGTATCCGGCAAGTTTGTCCTTCTCTTCCTGCACTTTTGCTTCCGGTGCTTTGCTTAAGAATTTTTCATTCGAAAGCATTCCCTTAGAACGTGCAAGCTCTTTCTCTAAACGTGCCTGCTCTTTTAACAGACGCCCTTTTTCCTTCTCGAAATCAACCAGATCTTCTAATGGCAGATACAGTGTAGCGCCAGGGATCACAACAGATACTGCATCCTCCCCGATGCCTGTCTTATCCTGCTGCACCATGACCTCACTTGCTCCGGCAAGGTTTGCATAAGCCTCTTTGGTCAGTTCAAAGGAATCACGCAAAGCGGCATCTTCAGCAACAATAAAGATTTTCGCTTTTCTTGATGGCGGAACATCCATCTCTGTGCGCACATTACGGACACCTTTTACCAGATCCTTGCAGTGCTCTAACATTTCTTCCTCTGCCGGGAAATTCCAGTCGGCACGGTACTCCGGCCATTTTGCAAGCATGATCGTGTCTTCTTCCGGATGCAGTGTACAGAAAATCTCTTCTGTGATAAACGGCATGAACGGATGAAGCAGTTTTAATGCCTCTGTCAGTACGGTCTTTAATGTCCAGAATGCTGCGTTTGCAGATGCCGGATCATTTTCTTTATTATAAGTACGAGTCTTAGTGATCTCAATATACCAGTCACAGAATTCATCCCAGATGAAATCATAAACTTTCTGTACGGCGATTCCCATCTCGTACTTATCCATATTTTCTGTCACGTCTTTTGCAAGTGTGTTTACCTTGGATAAGATCCACTTATCTGCCGGTTTTAACTCATCCAGTGACGGCTCCTTGATCTCGCTTCCCTCAAGGTTCATCATGATGAAACGAGATGCATTCCATACTTTGTTGGCAAAGTTTCTGGATGCCTCAACACGCTCCCAGTAGAAACGCATATCATTTCCCGGTGCATTTCCGGTGATCAGTGTCAGACGGAGTGCATCTGCGCCGTATTTATCGATTACTTCGAGCGGATCAATACCGTTTCCTAAAGATTTACTCATCTTGCGTCCCTGGGAATCACGAACCAGTCCGTGGAACAATACGGTATGGAACGGTGCTTTGCCCATCTGCTCATAGCCGGAGAAAATCATACGGATGACCCAGAAGAAAATGATATCGTATCCGGTTACAAGTACATCGGTCGGATAGAAGTAATCCAGATCTTCTGTCTTATCCGGCCAGCCTAATGTGGAGAACGGCCAGAGTGCGGATGAGAACCAGGTATCTAAGGTATCCGGATCCTGCTCCATGTGGTCACATCCACATTTCGGACATTTCTCCGGTGCAGTCTTTGCTACCACCATCTCACCGCAGTCCGGGCAGTAATAAGCCGGGATGCGGTGTCCCCACCAGAGCTGTCTGGAAATACACCAGTCACGGATATTGTCAGTCCAGTTAAAGTATGTTTTCTCCATACGTTTTGGAAGTAACTGGATGTCTCCGTTTTTCACTGCTTCCACAGCCGGTTTGATCAGTTCATCCATCTTTACAAACCACTGCTGTTTTACCATCGGCTCAACGGTTGTGCCGCAGCGGTCATGGGTTCCTACGTTGTGGGAATGCGGCTCTACTTTTACAAGCAGTCCCTGTTTTTCAAGATCCTCCACCAGTGCTTTTCTGCACTCGTAGCGGTCCATGCCCTCATATTTTCCGGCATAATGGTTCATTGTTGCATCGTCGTTGATGACGGTGATCTCCTCTAAGTTGTGACGTTTTCCAACCTCAAAGTCGTTCGGGTCATGTGCCGGTGTGATCTTTACACATCCGGTTCCGAACTCTTTGTCAACATAAGCGTCTGCGATCACCGGGATCTCGCGGTCTGTCATCGGAAGTTTTAACATCTTTCCGACGATGTCTTTGTAGCGGTCGTCGTCCGGGTTCACTGCAACTGCGGTATCACCAAACAATGTCTCCGGTCTTGTCGTTGCGATCTCAACAAATCTTCCCTCTTCGCCGACAACCGGATAGTTGATGTGCCAGAAGAATCCGTCCTGCTCTTCGTGCTCTACCTCGGCATCTGAGATGGAAGTCTTACATACCGGACACCAGTTGACGATACGGGAACCTTTGTAGATCAGCCCTTTTTCATATAATTTTACAAATACCTCAAGTACTGCCTCAGAGCAGCCCTTGTCCATCGTAAAACGCTCTCTCTCCCAGTCTGCGGAAGATCCCATTTTCTTTAACTGGTTGATGATGCGGCTGCCGTACTCGTCACGCCACTCCCAGCATTTTTCTAAGAATCCTTCTCTTCCAAGATCACGCTTGTCGATGCCCTGTTTTTTCAGGTTCTCGATTACTTTCACTTCTGTTGCGATGGAAGCGTGGTCTGTACCCGGCTGCCATAATGCGTTGTAACCCTGCATTCTCTTATAACGTGTTAAAATATCCTGCATGGTGTTGTCGAGAGCATGTCCCATGTGAAGCTGTCCTGTGATGTTTGGCGGCGGCATCACGATGGTAAACGGCTTTTTGCTGCGGTCAACTTCGGCGTGGAAATAGCCGTTGTCTTCCCATTTTTTGTATAAACGGTCTTCAATGCTTTTTGGATCGTAGGTCTTTGCTAATTCTTTACTGCAATTCTGACACATAATCTGTTCTCCTTTTTTAGTTCTGATAGATAGGCGGTTTTGATTCACAGGACATAATTTCCTATGAATTAAAAAAAGCCCTTCGTATTCCATACGGAATACAAAGGGCGAATATGATCGCGGTACCACCTTTGTTGGTGCTCATGTCCAGCCAGTTCCATATCTGACCGGTCATCCTGTAACGTGGATGAGTCGTGAATACCTGTGCATATCTGCAATGCCTGTTCTTATATCCTGTCATACAGCTATGCTTTCTCAGCATTCCGGTTCAAAAGCTACCTTCCACATATCTTTCTCTGGGATGTCTTTCAGCCGGTGAACTTCCCTCTCTGCAAAGAGTTTATGTGTACTCCTCTTTCTCACAACCTTTGTTTTTTGCTGTTTTTATCATACGAGGGGACGCGGGGTTTGTCAACTGTTTTTTTAGATCTCTTCCTCCACCATACTCTTGTTCCTCGTAAACAGATCATAGATACAAGGCACCACGATCAGTGTCAGCAGTGTTCCATATAACATACCTCCCTCAGTCACGATCGCCATCGGCTGCATCATCTCTGAACCGCTTCCAAGTCCCATCGCCATCGTGGACATTGCAAGGATCGTGGTCAGTGCCGTCATTAAGATCGGGCGCAGTCTCGTTCTTCCGGCTGTGACAATCGCCTCCTTTTTATCCATGCCCTCTCTTCTCAGCTGATTGATATAATCGACTAACACGATTCCGTTATTGACGATGACACCCGCTAACATGACAAATCCGATCATGGATACCACGCCGACTTCATTGTCTGTCACAAACAGAGCAAAGAAACCTCCCGTAAATGCAAGCGGAATCGTGAACATAATAATAAAAGGCGACAAAAATGACTGGAACTGTGCAACCATGATAAGATAAATAAATACCACCGCTAAGATCAGCATCAGATACAATTGGTTCATCGCATCCCGGATCGTCTCATCCTCCCCGGTCATGGAGATCTCATATCCATCCGGCAGCTTGATCTTATCTAATTCTTTCTGGATCTGGTCACTTACCAGCGTCACATTGTGATCTTCATCCACACCGGCTGTCACGCTGATATAGCGCGTCTGCGAGCTTCTGTTTATCACATTTAAGGACTCACCTTCCTCAAACTCTGCGATATCTTTCAGGGGAATATCTGTTGTCTCTCCGCTGATACGGTCTGTATAAGGAAATGTCAGCTTACGGATATCCCCTGGCGTGACATCCGCCTGTTCCCCACTCTGCACATATACTTTATAGTCTTTTAAATCCGTCGAGATCGTTGTGGATGACGTATTCGATGCAAGCTGTTTATAGACAAGCTGATACACCTGCGCTGTTGTCATGCCATATTTTGCAGCTTTTTCTTTGTCCACTTTTACCGTGAAAGACGGTGTCGTATCTCCAAGACCATCGTCCACATCTACAGTGCCCTCCGTCTTTTCCACGACTTCTGCGATCTGCCCTGCGAGTTTCTGCAGCTTATCTAAATCTTTTCCGCTGACCCGCACGGAAATACCGCTTCCGAAAAAGGAACTCATATCCGACGCAGAGCTGTCCGTATTCACGTCGCAGTCAAGATCCGCTGTAAGCGCCTGTATCGAGGCAGTGATCTCACTGCCAGTCGCCCCGGAATCATCGATGAGCACGTACATGGTCACACTGTCCGTACTGCCCATCGACATGATTCCACCGCCGCCTGCCATGGCTCCGATCGAATCCACACCGGAGATGCCAGAGATCTTATCCACAACCTCATCCGCGCGCTCCGTCAGTTCCTCAAATGTCAGCTTTTCATCCTCTTTCGCTGAAACCGTGACCGTGAGCTGCTCTGTCTCCATATTCATGTCCATAAAGGTAAATCCTTTGGAAACGGAAAGCGTCACACTTGCCACCAGAAAAACTACCACACAGATCAGTACGATCGGTTTAAACCGCAGTGCCACACGCAGAACTTTTTCATATCCATCTAAAATGCGGTCAAACCACGGATGTTTGATTTCTCTGGTATTCTTCAGCGCACCGGATGCCATCATCGGTACAAACGTCAGCGCCACAATCAGACTTGCAGCTAACGTATAGGCGATCGTGAGTGCAATATCCACAAACAGCTGCCTTGTGATACCCTCCGTAAAAATAATCGGTGCAAACACGCAGACCGTCGTGAGTGTGGATGCAAAGATCGCACCTGCCACCTGTCCTGCTCCCTCGACTGCTGCCTTCCGGATCGAAAATCCCTGATTCCTGAGACGGTAAATATTTTCGATCACGACGATCGAGTTATCCACGAGCATGCCGACACCGAGCGCCAAACCGGACAGTGAAATGATATTTAACGATATTCCGGTAAAATACATCAAAACGATCGCAAAAACCACACTGAGCGGGATAGAACACGCGATCACCAGTGTCGGTTTGATATCCTTTAAAAATAAGATCAAAATGAGCACGGCAAGGATCGCACCCAAGATCATATTTTCCATGACAGACTGCACAATGGTATCAATATAGACGCCCTGATTCATCAATATCGTCATGTGAAGTTTGTCATTTTCTTTTTCCAACGACTCAAATCGTGTCTTGATCCGCTTTGTCACATCTCCGGTGGAGTATCCGGTCTGCTTTTCAATGGAAAGCATGATCGCCGGATTTCCATTTACTTTGGAATAGGAATCCCCTGTATCATCCACCACTTCTGTCTTTGCAACATCTGATAAACGGATCGGCGCGATTCCATCCATTCCGACATCCACCAGCACAAGATTTTCAAGTTCTTCCACGGATGAAACCTCGTCGCCGACACGCACTAAATACTGTTTCTTATTTTCATTGACATAACCTGCCGGCATGGAAAAATTCTGTGCTGTCAGAATTTGGCCTAATGTTTCCACCGACAGGATCTGATTCAGATCCGCAGAATCAAGCGCGCTCTGCTTTGACTCGTCTAATTTTTCCTGTCCCTGCTCTAACCGGACTTCCCCGACCGCAAGCTGTGCAGACGCTTCACTCATCTCTAAGATCCCGTCGATCTCCATCCGGTTTAACGTTACATACGCATCATCTAAGGTAGTTTTTCCATCTGTAACCTGTTCCTGTGCAGTCTGCAGAGCTGCCATTGCTGTTTGGATCTCAACCTGTTTTTGTGACAGCTGCGTAATCACCTGCGGAATATCATCGATCGAACTAAGACTCACATTTAACGCTGCTAACTGATCTGCCCACTGCTGATTTAAGGATGTATTCAGTTCTAACAGTTCTTCCTGTAATAATTCCAGACGTTTTCCTGCTTCCGCAATGCTCTCCTGATTTTCCCCGGTCATCGCAAGGATCTGATTGATCTGTTCCTGATCTCCGGAAATCTTCGCCTCCTCTAAAAGTTCTTCTATACGTCTGCTTCCATCGTCACTGTTCATCTGGGCTTCTTTGTGTGCCTGTTCAATGTCTGCTTTTAATCCCATTCCCTGTTCATAAATACTCTGGAGTTCCGGGATTGCCCGCTTTATCAGCTCATCGGTCGCTTTCAATACTGTATAATTCTGACTCAGATCTGATTCTGCCACAAACGCCTGCGACTTACCATTGATCACTTCATTTTCTGCCTGTCCAAGCTGGTTTGCAAGCTGATCTTTTCCGCTTTCCATCTGCCTGCGTCCACTCTCCACCTGCTCGGCAGCCTGATCGAGCTGTTCCTGCGGTTCAGTAAACTGTTCCTCGATCTTACTCTGGATCTTCTGATTCAGTGCATCGATTTTATCCTGATCTAATGTGACATGAATGTTCTCTTCCACAGTTCCGGTTGTAGAAACAGATGCCACACCGTCGATACTCTCAAGCACCGGCGAAAGTTCATTTTCCACATAATCCGAAATCTCTGACTGCGTCATGCCTTCCACATCGGCAGATGCCACCATTACAGGCATCATATCCGGGTCGATCTGCATGATCATCGGCTTCCCGGCACCATCCGGAAAACTGCCCTCTAACTGGTCTAATTTCTGCTGGATCTCGATAATGACCGAATCCATATTGGCATTCTGCTCATACTCTAAGATCACCATCGAATAATTATCGTAGGAGGCAGAACTCACATTTTTGATGCTCGAAGTCGTCGCCATGGATGCCTCGACAGGTGCTGTCACATCGGATTCCACTTTCTCCGGGCTTGCCCCCATATCCGTCGTAATGACTAAGGCATATGGCAGACTCATATCCGGCAGTAGATCTGTGGTCATTTTGGTTAGGGATACGGCTCCTAACACAATGACTAAGATCACGCCTACGATCACAGTATACGGTTTCTTCACACTTAATTTTGACAACACTCTCTTTTGTCCCTCCACCTGAATACGCAAGACATTTGTAATAAACACCTGGCAGCAAATATTTTGCCACAATATATTTAGTTTACCTGTTTCAAAATGGATTGCAAGACTTTCGTACCAGTTTATATTTTTTTAGATTGCTGATTAAGGCAGAATCCTGTGCACAAAAAAGCCCCTGTCAGCTATACACCTATACAAAACTGACAAGAGGCTTTTCTCTTATACCTGCTGTATTCCTACTCTTCCTCTGATTCCTCATCATCCACGATCGCTGCCGTAGCACCTGATACTGCTGACACTACTGCAACCACAGTCGCTATGATGACTACTACAAGTAAACAAATCAGAAAAATCCATAATCCTGTCTCTGTCATATTCCTCTCCATTTCTATGTGTATTTTACAAAGATCCAGCCTGTCCGTTCTTGTCTGCACCCATGTACCCCAACACATCCGATCCTTTATTTCTACTAATCATAGATAATAGTATAGCACACAACCGGCTTATTTACCAGTGACATTGTCAAAGATTTTCATCAAAAATAAGAGTTAAAAAATGAGACCACCCATATGGCAGTCTCATTTTTATGTAGTACAGCAATCCGTTTATTAACCCTTTACGCTTCCAAGTGCAACACCCTGTACGATGTGTTTGGATAAGATCAGATATACAATGATAACCGGGAAGATGGAAAATGCGATCATCACATATACCTGCCCCATATCAAACTTGAGCCAGTCAGCCGCACGCAGCTGTGCGATTAAGATAGGCAGTGTTTTTTTCTTGTCATCATGTAAGATCAATGCCGGTGTGAAGTAGTTGTTCCAGCTGCTTACGAATGTGAAGATCATCTGCACAGCAATTGCCGGTTTCATCAGTGGCATTACAATTGCATTGAAGGTACGGAATTCACCGGAACCATCGATACGTGCTGCCTCGATCAGTGACAACGGCAGTGTACTCTCCATATACTGTTTCATATAGAAAAATGTAACCGGAGCCGCAATCGTCGGCACGATCAGAGGTATAAAGGAATCCTCTAATTTCATGTTGGAAACAAGTTTGATAAATCCAAGTGCAGTTACCTGTGTCGGAATCATCATGATCATCAAAATAAACGGATAAATGTATTTTTTCAGTTTGAAATCATATGCATGGATCGCATAAGCTGTCATCGTTGAAAAATATACGCTGAGTACTGCACTGAGCGAAGAAACGATCAGGCTGTTGAACATACCGTTCCATACCGGAAGCGTTCCATTTCTCAAATTCTTCCAGTTTTCCCACAGATGGCTGCTCGGAACCAGCGTAAAACCTGACTGCAACTCACCGTTTGATCTGGTTGCATTGATAAACAGTACATAAAACCAGAACAGACACAATATGGAAACAATGATCAGTACGATATATGCGATCAGTCTTCTTGCATGAATTCCTACACCTTTTTTCAGATTACGATTTTCATTCATGATCTTCACCCCTTCCTCTTATCATTGCCGGTTATCTTAAATACTACCAGGCTTAAGATACCTGTAATGATAAACAGAACAACTGACAATGCACCAGCCATACCATAGTTCTTGCTGTAGAGATGTTTATTTAAGAACATGATCAGCGTCATGGTAGAACGCATCGGGTCACCGGTTCCATTGGTTAAGATCTGCGGTACATCGAATAACTGTAAACCACCGATCAGAGATGTAATAACCACATATACAAGAATCGGACGTAACAGTGGCAATGTGATCTGCCAGAATACCTGGGAAGAAGTTGCACCATCAACTTCCGCTGCCTCAAACAAAGAGGTATCAATACCCATCATACCTGCCATTAAAAGGATCGTTGTATTACCAAACCACATCAGACAGTTCATTAACGCGATCAGCCCTCTTGCACTGCCCGCATTGGATAAAAATTTGTACGGTGTATCAATAAATCCGATCTGCATCAGCATTGAGTTGATCGGTCCTCCATCGGAGAACAATGTAAAGAACAACATGGAAAATGCAGATGCCATAATCAGGTTCGGCAGATATACGACTGTTTTAAAGAAACGGGTTCCTTTTAATCTGAGACGTACATCAGAGAACCATGCTCCAAGTACCAGTGACAAAATGATCTGTGGTATGAAACACATGATCCATAATAACATGGTGTTTTTGGTATAAATCCAGATATCTCCATCTGAGAAAAGTTTTTTATAGTTTGCAAGTCCGACAAAATTCGGTCCGACCTGTGTCAGTCCTGACATATAATTTTCAAAGAAACTGTTGTAAATTGTGCTGATCAATGGGATCAGCTGAAAAATAACGTATACTACAATAAAAGGAATTAAAAAGATATATCCCCATTTATTGTATCTTACTACCTTTCCGCTGCTTTTCTTCATAACAACCTGACCTCCTTTTCCAGAGTGCATGATTTTCGTTCACAGAGCTCACAGCATCCCTCACTTTTACTCTGTGTAAGTCTGCTGTCAGCTCTGCGCTTACAGTTTTTACACACATTTGGATATAAAATGAGCCGCGCCCGCCTCCCTTACGGTCCGGCAGGCGCGGCATCTGTTCATTTTTTATACCATTGTCTGCTTAGTATGTTAACTCCGGATATTTTTCTACCACTGATTTGTAGAACAGATCTAATGCCTCTTCTTTGGTAGCTGTTCCTTCGAAGTAGTTCTTCATTGCGTTCTGGAACTCTTCGTTACATCCCTGATCGTATGCAGAAAGGTTGCTTAAATCAAGTTTGGAAACGCCTGCGCTGTAAATACCAAGTGGATTCTGTCCACCTAAGATCTTGCTTGAATAGGAGCTGTCTGCCATCTCAGCGATTACATCCTGGTTGTTTACAAAGTCATCATCTTTCTCGATGATCTCTTTCATAACATCATCATTGGTTGTCATCTGAAGCATGATATCTTTTACAAGGCTCTGGTTATCAGTTCCGTTTGCTGCACAGATCCATGTACCACCCCAGAAGAAACCCTGCGGTCCTTCGGTTGCTCCCCAGCCACCGTTGTAACCGATACTGCCTTCGGTATCTGCTGCCATTGAAAAGTTTACTAACCATGCAGGTCCAAAGTAGCAGAATACATTTCCTTCCGGATAGAAACCTTTCTTCCAGTCATCACTCCACAGTTCGTATGTTCCTGTCTCGCCTGCATCTACAAGTTCTTTGGAATCATCAACCCATTTCATAATGTTGTCATCAATATTGATCTTGCCATCAACAACCCATTTGGAAGTAACGTTGTTGGAATATACACGGTAAGTATCGTTTGCGGAAGATGTGATCTTGTAACCGGCATCTTTTAATTTTGCTGCTGTGTCATTGAAAGTATCCCAGTCTTTTACATATTCCTGTACATCTGCAGGATCATCAGATCCGAGAACTTCCTTTGCTGCTTCGCGGTTGTAGAATAATACGCCCGGGCAGCCCTGCCACGATACACCCTTTAATACGCCGTTGGAATCGGTAACGATATCCTTGGTGTACTGATACTGATCTGCCAGATCTGCATCTGTGATGCCGAGATCCTTCACAGCCATCGTGTAATCGGTATCTACATATTTCAATGCGTAATCAGCCTCTACAAGGAACAGATCGATCTTGTCATCAGCTGCTGCATCTGCCTGCTTTAATAAGGTAGCATCCAGGTTATTCTGGTATGCGTTGTCATCGTTCGGTGTGATGTTCCATTTTACGGTTACATCACCGATGGTTCCTGTGGTTCCGTCTACGATGGTGTAGCCCGGATAATGATCTTCCAGTCTGGACTTAAACTCCTCATTCCAGCAGTAGATGTTGAGGACTTTGCCTTCATCGGATGCTGTTGCATCTGTAGCTGCCTCTGTGCCTGCATCTGCTGCAGGTGCTGCCTCTGTTGCAGGAGTTGATGCTGTGTTGTCTGTTGTCGTCGTGTCTGCTGTGTCGGATGATCCACATCCTGCTGCCATGGATGCTACCATGGATGCACATAAGAGTGCGCTAATGATTTTCTTCTTCATAGAAAACCCTCCTCCTTAAGATGTCTGGCTTTCGCCATTGGTTTGGGAAACCTTTTCCTGCGCCCCGCTGTTATTTCTGCAAAAATTTTCCTACGGATTGCCCTGGTACTAAGCTTCCTTCTATAACGACTCTCTCAACGAGAGTTGTTCGCGGTTTTTCAATTGTGCCAATCAATCGCTTGGCTGCTTCGCTTCCAATCAGCTCTGTGTTCTGACGGATTGTGGTAAGTTTGGGATGCAGCAGCTGTGAGATGCGCGTTCCATCGTAACCTGCCACGGAGATATCTCTCGGAATCCGAAGTCCCATCTCAATGATGACATTCCTTCCGCCGATTAAGGCGGTGTCATCCGGGTAGATGATGCAGGTCGGCACATCGGGAAGATTTAAAATCTCTCTGGTCTGCCTTGCCGCTTCCTTCGTCTCAAGATAATCGGCAGTCCGGATATATTCATCCGGCACCTCCAGTCCTAATTCATCCATCGTCCGGTAAAAACTTGCCAGCCGGTCCTTGGTAACATAGGAATTCTCCTGACCGTGGATATATGCAATTTTCCGGTGCCCCTGCTGGTAAATATACTTCACAAGGTCTTCCATACCCTGAATGTTGTTGGAGCTTACCGCCGTACAGTTATGATGTACATAGTCGATGGTTACCACCGGCAGATCGCTGTTCATCAGTTCCAGAACGTCCGGATCATTGTAATCGGCACAGACGATTGCGACTCCTTCAAAGTTCCGGTATCTGCAGTGTTCATAGTAGGACATCTTGCGGTTCTCAAAACAGGTATTGATAAATGTGATATCGTAACCCTGCTTCTCTGCCTGAACTTTAAGACCGTTGAGCACACCCGAGAAATATTCATGGGTAAGACCGCTGCCCGCCTCTTCCTCAAAGAGGACTCCTATATTATAGGAACGGTTGGTCTTGAGTGCTCTCGCTGCCGCATTGGGAAAATACCCGAGTGCTTCTGCTGTCTTCTTGATCCGATGCTTCGTCTCTTCGCTGACATCCTTCTGGTCGTTGAGTGCCTTGCTTACCGTTGCAGTGGAGACACCGCATTTCTCAGCTATCGTTTTTAATGATACCATTGTGTCCTCCACACTTTCGAAACATCACTTAATCGTTTTCGTACTTTTACTATATGCCATCTTTTGCAAAAATGCAATACATATTTGTCATTTCGGCGAGTTTAACACTTTTTTCGCTGATTTTTTGTGCATTTTTGCGTGTTCTATTTCTTTTTCTTCTATTATAAGTTATATTTTTCCTGTCATTCTTACACGCTGTCTCTTATACACATCTGACGCTGCCGACGA
>ENA-OZHH01000451-OZHH01000451.1-human-gut-metagenome-genome-assembly--contig:-NODE-451-length-24233-cov-5.017826_pt1 | contig 24233 bp, 26 predicted proteins | sample MGYA00244045_ERZ653684 | MGnify/ENA primary metagenome ERZ653684 (study PRJEB26926, sample SAMN06165264) | human gut metagenome | biome: ENVO:00009003; feature: ENVO:2100002; material: ENVO:00002003... | reverse complement strand
CTCGGAGATGTGTATAAGAGACAGGGATATAGACACAAGCAGCTTAGTTTTAATATTACTATACAAAAATTTTGTCGTATATCCAGCAAATTTTCCGTACACAATATACTGAATTGCACCTTTTATGCGATATTTCCATTTAAGTTCCGGTTGCATAAACTCAATTGCCCTATTCATGCAACCAACTGGAGATTTAATATTATTAAATCTCCTATTTTTTGTAAGCCCATCTACTTGGTAACTTCCCACATAAACTACTTTATTAATATGAACCATCATATACTTTCTCGCCATTCTGATCCAAACAATATCTTCTCCAAGAAATTTTTCATCTTGATATTCCGGAAATGGGAACTCACGAAGGCACTCCGTTTTAAATACTTCAGCCTTATCCGCTTGGGTATCATCAGAATTAATCCTAGCATCTATGTATGATGCAATTCTTTCATCCGGAACAAACTTTTTCCCGTTTATCTTTCCATTTGGATAAGATCGCAAAAAGGCATACCCACAAATATTGCTTCGATTTTCATATTTTCTATGATACCTTAAAATAGTTTCCACAGCATCAATCGTCAGTGCATCATCTGAATCCACAATAAAAGTCAATTCAGCTTCAATTTTCTGAACCGCATAATTCAACGCAGTATGTTTACCACCGTTTTCTTTGTAAAAATATCGAATTGGAAAATCAGAACCTAATAGCCAAGCTTTCACAACTTCTTGTGTATTATCCGTACTCCCGTCATCTACAATTACCCATTCAAAATCTTTGCATGCTTGCTTTTTCAGTGAGTCGTACAGTTGCGGCAACATCCCCGCACGATTATATGTAGGGGTTAATATAGTTAAAAGCATCCTTTACTCCTTCATTTGCAGTTCAATGTCTGCATTTACAATTTCTTCGCCGGTTTTATACTTTAACTGCTCTTTACTGGCTTCACTCAGTCCATTATTAACAACACAATTCAAATCGCATGTGCTACATTTATCTAATTCCTCTTTTGTGACTTTACCATCACGATAATCTCGACAAATTTCAAGTTCATACATACTATATGGATGTTTTGTAAACAAAGCTTTAAACTTATGTATCAATACCCATGCGGCAGGCTTCCAGATGTATTTGTGCATAGCAGGAGAAGCGGAACCAATCATCCAACAATCTCGATCACAACAACGAACTTTTTTTCGAACCCTCTCCGCTTGTTCACTATGCCATAATTCATCCCAACTTTGTGTATTCAAATTTCCCATAACTTCTTTATCTTTCGTTCCATTACACGGCATGACATCGCCGTACGGATCGATAAAGAATGTATCAAAACTCATGTCGCAAGGCAACAAACGTTTTTGCCCATAAATGTAGTTGATTAAACCGTGGTTAAAATAGGCACGAAACCATTTTTTAGGGCTATTGCTCCGAAGTAATTCATTAACTAAACATTCAAAATTCTTAGCAACCATTGGACGATCATGTATGATGTTCTTTGCCTCAACAAAATAGAAACTATTATGTAAAGAAGCAGTTGCAAATTCCATCCCCATCTCATCAGAAATCTTGTATAACGGAACTAAATCTGGCGCATTCTTGTCCTGTACCGTCATCCCAAATCCTACATCCTTCATCCCCATCTCACGCAATTTTTTTAACGTACTATAACCACGTTGATAGCCATTCTGCAGACCGCGAATCTCATTGTTAGTCTGCTCCAGCCCCTCAATAGAAATGCGAATTCCAATCTGCGGAAACTCTTTACATAAATCGACAATGCGATCCGTAAAAAATCCATTAGTTGAAATAACAATCCGATCCGACTTCTTGTACAATTCACGTACAATGTCCTTTAGATCCGTGCGAATAAATGGTTCCCCACCAGTAATATTCGTGAAATACATCTTAGGTAGCTTTTTGATAGTTTCAATACTAATTTCCTCTTCCGGCTTGGAAGGCGCTTTATAGCGGTTACACATAGAGCACCGCGCATTACAACGATAAGTAACGATGACCGTACCATTTAACTTCTTTTCTTCAGACACGATTAACTCTCCTAACTCTCTCTTTTAAGAATGCTTCGATTTTATTTAAGAACCACTTGGCACATACCGAGAACACAACCGAACCGCAGATAACTGCAACAGCCGTGAAGATATATGCCAACAGACCATTTCCAAATAGATGAACAAGGTGTAACTTCTCAAGTACACGATAAATTACCATATGGCACAGGTAAATCTCGAAGCAGATACCACCGAGGAATTTGGCAACCGGATTGACCAATACCCCCCCCCCGTATTACATCCGAGAGTATACGCCAAACTCACAAAACAAAAGAACAATATCGTAAGTGTAGACGCACCTATCGTAAAATAAGCAACTATAGCAAAGAACATAGTTGCGCCAACAACCACTTTATGCTTCAGTACAAAATCACCCAATTCCTTTCGATAGAGATAACACAAACCTCCAACGATAAAATAGATTGCATCATAAATAATATTTGTTCTTGCGCTAAACTTAATTACATGATTTGCATCAAAAAAATAACTACTGCATACCCAATTAAATACCAGTGCTACTACTGCCACGCTCCACGCTCGCTTTTTGTTTCCAATTAGAAAACAAAAAAATGGAAACAACATATAGAACACAAATATAACAGCTAATGTCCAACTCACACCGATAACCGAAATATTTGCATTCGGTAAAAGTCCCTGACACAAAGTTATGTTTGCAAAAACTTCAAACAAAGATTCCTTACTCGGCGAAATTACAAAATCCAACGTGCAAAGCAATGCAAAATACGGCCAGATTTTGATGTACCGTTTCTTGTAGAAATCCTCTACACTAATTTGCTGGTCAATAATTCTCTGATAATAGCCGCAGCACATACCAAAACCACTGACCATCATAAAAAGGAAAACGAGGTTTGTGAAAGACGGAATAAGCCGTTCAAACACAAATCCTCCTATCCCATATTCTCCATTTACGAGGACATGCATCAGAACAATGCCTATAATAGAATATGCCTTCAAACCATCTATTCCCTCGTATCGCTCCACTTTTGTAGCCACAAGTTTCCTCCCCGCATACCAGCCTTATTGATACACCGTTATAATTTTTTCACAATACTCATCAATGGTATCAAAGCTGATGTTCTTACAGTTCTTGCTATATTCTTCGCACAACTTCTTATCACCCCAGAGCTTCTCGATCTTCTGCTTCAGATCTTTAGCATTGCCGCTCTCAAACAGTTCACCGGTCTTGCCAACCTGAATCAGTTCTGGGATACCTCCAATGTTCGCACCCAGTACCGGTGCGCCGTACATCTGGGATTCCATCACAGAGAACGGACAGTTTTCGTACCACTCAGACGGGTAAATGGAGAACCGCGCCTCACGGATGAGCTTTTCCAACCTCTCGCCTTTCTGGAAGCCAACGTTTTTGATGTTTTTAATACCATTTACTGTCTCTTCCAGCGGGCCAGCGCCGGCGAAAATGAACTGAACATCCGGAAGTTCCTTGCAGACCTTAATGAGTGTGCTAATGCCCTTTTCTTCAGAGAAACGGCCGAAGTAAAGGACATATTCTTTCTTTTCCACGTCTTTAGGCCCTACTTTCTCCACGAAGTTGTGCATTGCAATTGTCTTGGTTGCAAACAGCGGATTCGTGTCCATCTTGGTCTTCAGGAACTCCGAGCAGCAAATAATCTTGTCAATATACTTGTATACTCCGTTCCCTTTCCAGAACTCCGCTTCCATCATGCCAACGATAGATTTTGCAGTAGAACCATGAACACATTTTCCCTTTACACAATTCATGAAATGACCGCCGAGACACTTCTCACAGTTTTCATGTGTGATAGGGTTCTTTAATTGATGGTTCGGGCAGACCAGCTGGTAGTCATGTGCCGTGAAGATAATCTTACACTGCCTTCCGGTCTCCTTGCGCCACTTCACGATTTCCAAAATAATGGAAGGTGTCAGCTGGTAGTTAAAATTGTTCAGGTGACAGACATCCGGCTGGAAGTCATCTAGTACTAGTCTTAATTTTTCTCTTGCTTCCTTGCTGTAGATGGTCTTGATCGGGTAAGTCAGCTTACTCAGTTTGCTGCCACCGTGGAAGTCCATGTCACTTGTGTAAGCATTGACACGGTTGCCCACGCAGCGGCCTTCGTGCTCCATTCCGAAGTACTGAACCTCAAGGCCATGTTGCTCCAGCACCTCACCCAGCTTAAATATGTACGTCTCCGATCCGCCGTTGGGATACAGAAATTTATTTACTATCAGTACCTTCATTATTTTCTCCTGTACAGTTTCATCGTTTCCTCTACAACATCATCCCAGTTGTATTTTTTACAGATAAAGTCAGCTGCATGCTTCTTCATTTCCATAACCATTTCAGGATGGTCACAGGCATCTTGCAATTTTTCTTGCAAGTCCTCTACATTCGACTTTTGGAAAATCAATGCCTTATCTTCCACAACCTCAGCGCACTCTGGAATGTCGGAAACCAGACAGCAGTTGCCGTAGCTCATTGCTTCCAGTAGACTTAGCGGCATTCCTTCCAGATCGGACGGCAGCGTGTAGATGTAAGCGTTGCTGTATAGTTCATCCAACATTGCTCCCTGCACAAACCCGGTAAAGAAAATCCGATCGTCACCCTTCGCCAGTTCTTTCAATTCCTCCATAAAGGAATCCGTATCACTGGAGCCGCCTGCGATAACCAGCTTTTTATCCGTCTTGACATTCTTGAAGGCCTCAACCAGATATCGAATCCCCTTTTCTGGCACAAGACGACCGAGGAACAATATGTATGAGTCTTTTTTCAGCCCGAACTTATCTGTAATCAGACTTGCTTCCCGAATCTGCGGCCTATTCACGCCATTAGGAATAAAGTGCGTTTCTCTTCCATAAGTTTCCTTAAAATAGTCCTGCACTCCTTTGCTCAGAACAATGACCTCATCCGCATATTTCGCAGCATTTTTTTCGCCTTGGTGGATAAACTTAGAACCAAGTCCTGATTGCCATTTCTCGCGCTGCCAATCAATGCCATGGACGGTAACTACAACTCTTTTACCAAACATCTTCGGCAGCCATGTAAAAAAAGCTGGTCCTTCGGCATGAATATGTACTACATCATATCTTCCGAATGCGCTGTAAAGAGCCGCAAAAAAAGATGAACTTACAGCCGCAAGTCCGCGCCGTTCAATGGTCGGAACAGACTTCTGACGGATTCCCTCGTACTCCGTTTTACCAGCATTGTCATATTCTGCACCACTCACATGATGGCCTGCTCTGTTGTAACAGGTCACGTCACAGCCATTCTGTGCCATTCGGGTGCAGAGCTCTTTGACAACGATTTCTACTCCGCCTTCTCTCGATAATCGCTTCTGTCCGAACATCGCAATCGCAAGTTTCTTACTCATAAATCTTTCCCACAATCCCACTCAATTTCTTCATCAATATCTCAGCCAACACAAAGAACGGATAGGCTTGCTCACCTGTCCGCTGGCTGTCTGTCCCCCACCCTCTTGGTCGAAATTTCTTCCTGTGCGGCATTTCTGCCGCTCAGAAAGATCATTCGTTCATTCCCATATGGATGACATCATATTGATTCAGGTGCAACTTAAAATCCGATGATTTACTGATTTCTAATCCCGAAAACATGTTTGCAGAATCACATCCTTTGCTATAATACGCGGCAAGCATATTTGCAGCATAGGATTTCCCAAACCTTCCCATAAATGCCCTCTCCTTTCCCATTTACCGCTCACATCGCACCTTCATGTCTCAGCACGACTCCCACTGTTTTGCACAATATTTTCACATCAAGTCCCAGGCTCCAGTTCGCAATATAACTGCGATCAAGTGCTACCACCTGTTCAAAATCCGTAATCTCACTGCGCCCACTTACCTGCCACATCCCGGTGATCCCAGGTTTGATTGCCAGGCGGCTTCTGTGGTGCAACTCGTATTTCACCCACTCATCTTCCGTTGGTGGACGTGTACCTACCAGAGACATATCCCCTTTGAGCACGTTCCAGAACTGTGGAAACTCATCGATGGACCAGTCGCGGATCTTATTTCCAAGCCCCTTTTTTATCGTTCCGTCCGGCAGACGCCTGCTGCCGATGATGCGCGGGTCAAAATCCAGTTTAAACATCATTCCGTCCGATACACGGTTTTCTGCAGCAAGTGCCGCTTTGCGTTCCTCCGCATCCAGATACATACTGCGGAATTTATAGCACGTAAATTTCTTGCCATTCTTTCCGACTCTGGTCTGTCCGAAGAAGATCGGACCGGGCGATTCATGATAGATCATCGGTGCAAGGATCAGAAACAGAATTCCAGTGAGGATGCAGCCGACGATGCCTCCGAGAATATCCATCAGCCGTTTGAGAAACAGTTCCCAGGTACTTACGGTACGGATGCTTGTGGTCAGCACCGTGTATCGTCCGAGATTTTCCACAAACTGTTTGTTTGCCGCCAGATCCATCCGGTTGGCAAGCTTCAGATGTACCGTTACGCCCATCTCCACCAGCTGATTGATCCATCTGTCTACCCGCGGATCATTTGGCTGCAGATCGATAAATACTTCATCCACCCATGCATGGCACAAGTAATCCATAACAGATTCTCCCTCTGCCACAAATGGGATGTCCCCCAGTTTTTCGGGAAGTGTTTTCTTTTCATTGACATCGATCACAGCGATTCCTCGAATCTGAAACAGTTCATAGCTGTGATGTTGGATATCTTCCCGCACCTGTGGAAGATTGGCCCAGTCGGTCAATATCACGATAGAATTCTTTCTTCCAAGCCGCAGATTCCGCAATACATGCCGTTTCCAGAGAATTCTTGTCCCATAACTGATTATAGCATAAAAGATAGCGGTCAGAAACAGTGTAATACGAGAAAAATCACCCGCATCTTTCACAAAGAACAGATAAAACACGGCAAACAGTATCACCAGGCTGACCTGACGCATGGTTGCCGCCAGTTCTATGAGCAGTCCACGTTTCAGAACGTTCTTACATGTATTTAAAAAGAACATCATGCATACATCAATCAGGATCAACACGATGGCAAGGTTTCCATACACGGAATTGGAATATAAATTCAGATTCCGGTGTCTGACGAGATATGCCAGGAAAAAAGAAACCTGCAGACACAGAATATCCAGTATCACAAAATCAATGTGTTTGATCCAGCTGTTTTTTGCTTTCTGATACATGATGTCTCCTTTCTTTCATTTTTATGATTCTTATTACTTTTGTTCATTCCCAATTTTTTCTATGGGAAAGGGCACAGCAGAATCAACTCTGTGCGCCCTTTTCAAGAACCCGAGATTATTTAGAAACTTTCTTTACGGTTCCTTTGAATCCGGCTTTCTTCAGCTGAGCCTTGAATGCTTTCAGCTGCTTTGCAGACATACCGGAAACCTTGATTGTCATCTTTTTGGTGTCTACACCCTTAAATGCAGTCTTGTCAACCTTTACGGAAGCAGACTTGATGACGATTGTCTTTACAGACTTTGCACCTGTAAATGCCTGAGCGCCAATGGTCTTGATGCTGGCTGGAAGTGTAACAGTTGTAGCTTTTGTAGCATTTGCAAAAGCCTTTGCTCCAATTGCTGTAACCTTGTAAGAGACTCCATCTACAACAACCTTAGAAGCTACTGTAACACTCTTCTTTGTTGTCTTTGGTAAAGCCTTTACGGTTGCTGTACCGTTTGCTGCGGTACTTACCTTTGCGCCATTATCAGCCTTGACGTTTGTCTGTTTTTCCGGAGCTGGAGCTACTGTTGCAGAATCTGTTGCAGCATAAGCAGTACAAACAGATCCAAACATCATAGTAGCAGCGGTAATACCTACCAGCACCTTCTTGATTAATTTGTTCATTGGGATATAATCCTCCTTTCCCTGATGATTGATTTATGTGAAAACCCTTTTGGGGAATCACCTACTTCTGCTCTGTGCCATAGCCATAATATCCATGTTTTCCATAGTAGCCATAGCCTTTTCCATAATAACTCTTGCCATAGTAGTTGCCATATTTGTGATAATATCCATTTGCAGCGCCTTTGGCACGGCTGAGTGCAATGCCGACAACCGGACACCCGGCACGCTCCAACTGGCGGATCGAATTACGAACCATTGCCTTTGGCGTTTCTCCTGCGCGGACAACCAGCAGTGCGCCATCACACAGCGAGCCGATCTTTTCTCCATCCGATACCAGATTCAATGGTGGAGCATCAATAAATGTATAGCGGTAATTTTCATTCAATTCTTCAAAAGTACTTGCCAGTTTCTGTCCTTCGAGAAGCATGGACGGGTTAATAATATTTTCTTTATTCGGAAGGAGATCTCCCGCTCCGATATTGGTACGCAACACATATTTGTCCAGCGTATCGTCACTTGCCAGATAATCGGAAGTTCCCAGAATTTTTCCATTGTCTTCCCGGACAATCTGATATTTGTCAACCATAACACTCTTGCGCAGATCCATGTCCACAAGAATGCTCTTGCTGCCGGCTTCTGCCATCTGACGCCACAGCTGCATGGCAATAAAACTTTTTCCCTCATCCGGAGCGCTGGATATCACCATGATTTTTTTCACTTTGCTTCCAAGAAAGCTCACATTGACGCGCAGACGGTTCAGTGCTTCCTCTACCGCATACGGAAGTTTCGGCATATTCTGGACGGTCGCACGGTTTTTCGGTGTAAATTCCATTACTTTTTCTTCCTTCTTTTCTTTTTCTCTTTACTGATCGCTTTTTCTACCTCATCAGAAATTTCTTCGATATCCCCCTCCGGAATAACGGTAAACGGCATGATACCAAATTCTTTTTCGACATCCTCTGCCGTATTTAAGCTGTCGTCCATAAGCATACGTACCACGAAGATCACGGCTACAAGAAGCATTGCAACAACCGCTCCGAGAATAATATTTTTGGCAAGGTTCGGCGAACTCGGTTCATCTGGAACCACTGCATATTCCGCAATGGTCGGCTGTGCATTCTCCGATGCATTCATAACTTTCGGAATGTAGGTTACCGCTGTATCTACAAGTTCATTGACCATCGACTGTGCAAGTTTTGGATCATTGTCCTCCACCGACACAGCAAGTAACCGTGAATCTCCAACAACCGAGATGCTTACTTTCTTCAAAAGATCTTCATATTCCATATCCAGATTCAGGTTATCAATCACTTCATTGAACACGGGACGGATTTTGATCAATTCGGTATAGTCCTGGGAAAGGGATGTTCCGATATTGAAATCCGACAGATCAAGCACACTTCCACTGGATGCGGAAATCATATACATTTTTGCAGTTGCCGTATATTTTGGTGTGATCAGAAAATGTGTGATGGAGCCTGCAATCACTCCCCCGATCACAAATGCGAGAATCAGCCATACCAGCTTTGCCCGTAGCAGATAAAAAATTTCAAGCAGATCAATTTCGGTTTCTTCGCTGTTCTGCTCTGTCAATTGGTTTTCCTGGTTCATTCGTTACTTTCCTTTCTCTTGCACCAGTGGATACAGTTGTTTCATGGATGTCTCCAGTGAATCTTCATCCATATAAAACTCCCAGTGCTTTTTCCCATCGTGCAGCTTTTCTCCAATTTTGGATGTACCGTCGATTGTGATAATTCCTTTGTCTGTATATCCCTGCATATTCTTTAACAGGGCAGTTAGATCATTCATCTTAATATCTGTCGTTGCATACGGGCGCAGCCGGTCATATAATTTCACGGTCGCATTGACATCCCCCGCATTCTGTTTTTTTATTTTTTTCATGAATGCGTTTAAAAAGATCTGCTGGCGGCGCATACGCTGCGTATTGCGATCGTCATCCATGACATACCGGGACTGCATAAGCAGTTCTGCCTGCCGGTCTGTCAAGGTAAGCGTTGCACCTTTCTTCATAGCCGGATCCAGCTTGGTCATATCATCTTCCAGTGTAACGGTTACTCCCCCCACCTCATGATTCAGAAGTGGCATTGCATCCATTTTCAATGCATAGTATCCATCAATAGGCAGCCCCCCAAGCATTTTGGATACGGTCTCAACCGTATTGTCACAGCTTGCAGCCTTGTCCTTTCCATACCAGTGTGCCGTACAAAGCTGCATCTGTGCACTGGCATTAGCGCTTCCGTCTTGCAAAAGCATTGGCACTTCCGTGATGGTGTCCCGGTTCAGCTGTAAAATCCCATATGCTTTTTCTTCTTCATCCACGACAACAAGCATCAGTGCATCTGCCATCGAGCCATGATATTCTTCTCCCTCGGCATCTTCGTTTCCGCTTTTGTCCGTTCCGATAAAGAGATACGTCTGAACCGGATGGGCAAATTTCCAGGTCTTTTTATGTAGCTTGATCGAGACGGTTTTTTCTTGAAATTCTTTCCAGACACGCTGCGTTTCATTTTCTGTGGCTGCCTGCCGGATACGCACGTCGTGCCGATCCATCCCACGGATGATAAAATATACGGCAATGATTACAAGTACGGCAATGATAATTTCTATAACTGCACGCATGGTTTTCTTTTTTTCGCTCACTGCAGTACCTCCCTGGTCAGGCGATCCGTTTTCTGGAGGAACGCTTCTCCAAATTTCTTTACAAGCACAATGCGTCCCTCGGCAAGATTTGGATGCCGGGTATCCATGTTGTGACAATCACTGCCAAGAATAATGGTTGTGGCTTCTTTTGCAAGCTGAAACGCTTTATGCCTCTTTTTCCAGTTCAGAAATACGCCTGCATTCATCTGCCTGTATAACGGAAGTTCCATGACGGCATCCCAGATTTCTTTTTTCTTCTGAAATTCGTAATAACGCTCAATATGGGCAAGGACAACTTTCAGTTTCTGGTGCCGTACCAGTTTCTCCACATCTGCATAAATGGCAGAATCCCACTGGGCAAACGGCATTTCCAGAAGAAGTGTCTGTGTTCCTTCCACACAAAGCTTCGGGATCATTCCAGCACTTCCGATTCCCTGAAAGTAATAAACTTCCGCTGCCAGATGCAACTTCTGATCCAGATTTGTCTCTGCCATTTTCGTTTTCAATTTTTCATAGCTGCACTGTCTGCGCAATAAGAATTCTTCCACAGAATCTTTCTGTGCATAAAAGTGGGGAGTTGCTACGATTTCATCAACCTGCTGCTCCCTCTGCGCTGCTAACATTCTTAGTGACATTTCTACATTCCGGCTTCCGTCATCTATTCCCGGAAGAATATGTGTGTGAAAATCAATCGGCATTTTTTCTCTTTGCTGTTCATAATTATTCTATAATTATATTTGTGACAAAAATATTTTACTCCATATCCTTGTGTTCTCACAGTAGGTTTATCCGCGAAAATTGGCGAATTTTCCCGTTTTTCCGTTTGTAAACGCACAAATATTCACGTCCTAAACGCGCCTATATTTTACGTTTGAAAAGTGTTTATTATTTTTTAATAACTGATACTATCTTTATATAGAAAAATTGGAAGTTTTTGGAAGATACAGAGGATCACAAAATGAATAAGAAACGGGAACCTTATGATAAAATTACAGTTGGCGAGCGAATCCGGCGCAAACGGATACAGCTTGGCCTATCACAGGATGAACTGGCCGTCCGGATCGACCGTGCAACAAAATACTGTTCGGATATTGAACGCGGGATGTGTGGCATGTCCATTGAAACGATGCTGGCAATTGCCAAAGCATTAGATATGAATTTAGACTATATGATGTTTGGAGAAATTTCTGAAACAGAACGGGAGTGGCAGCAGAAAGATGCTCTGACCCTGATCCATATAATAGAAAAGGCGCCCGCCTCCCAAAGAAATTATGCGATACGCCTTCTCAAACTATTTATTGCTGCAACCGGTACTTCCTCTACATAGACCCATTCTTCTTCACGACTTCCGGTACCGTCCGGAAAAGTATTTTCACATCCAGTCCCAGACTCCAGTTTAAAATGTAATACCGGTCCAGTTCCACAACTTTTTCAAAATCCGTAATATTACTGCGGCCGCTCACCTGCCACATTCCAGTGATTCCCGGTTTGATGGCCAGACGGCTTCTGTGGTGCAGTTCGTATCTGACCCACTCATCCTCTGTAGGCGGTCTCGTCCCGACCAGAGACATATCTCCCTTTAAGACATTCCAGAACTGCGGAAACTCATCGAAAGACCAGTCACGGATAAAATTCCCGATTCCTTTCTTCACCGTTCCATCCGGCAGCTGTCTGCAGCCGATGATGCGTGGGTCAAAATCCAGCTTAAACATCAGCCCGTCCGTGACTCTGTTTTCTGCTGCAAGCTGTGCCTTGCGTTCTTCTGCATCGGTATACATACTCCGGAACTTGTACAGCTTAAACTTCTTTCCGTTTTTCCCCACACGGATCTGGGAAAAGAATACCGGTCCGGGTGACTGAATCTTAATGGCGGGAGCCAGAAACAGAAACAGAATACCGGTGAGCACACATCCCACCAGTCCACCGATAATATCAATCAGACGTTTTACCAATAACTCTCCGGTGGAAATGGTATTGATGCTTGTGGTTAACACGGTGTATCCCCCAAGACGCTCCACAAACTGCCGCTGTGTTCCGACCATCAGTTTATCTGCCAGCTGGATATGCACCGTAATTCCCATCTCGTTTAACTGCCGGATGAGATCATCCAGCTGGGCACTCTGCAATGGCAGATTTACAAATACTTCATCCACCCACTCCCTGCAGAGATATTCCACCACGTAATCACCTGCTGCAACCAGAGGAATCCCTGCAATTTCCGTCGGATGATCCTCTGGCATGTTTCCGATCACAGCCACACCCGATATCTGAAACATCACATAGCGTTTCGCCCGGATATCCTTTTCCACCTGAGACAGCCGGTCAAAGTTTGTGATAACCAGTACAGACTTGTTCTGCTTCAGATGCAGCGTGCGAAGAATATGTTTTTTCCACAGAAGTCTTGTTCCATAGGTAAGCAATCCATAAAATAATGCCATGAGAAAGAACGTGATTCGCGAAAAATTTCCCGCATCTTTTACCGAAAACAGATACAGGACAGCAACCAGTTCCACAATCGCCACATGCTTAATGGTTGCGATAAACTCTACCAGATATCCACGTTTTAATACATTTTTAAGTGTATTCAGGAAAATTAGAAGACAAACATCTATCAGGATCAGAACGATAGACAAATTTGCATATATGTAATTGGTATATAGATTGACAGTTCTATGTCGTAATGTATAGGCTAAAAAAAATGCCACCTGCAGGCAAATCAGATCTAGAATCATAAAATCCAGATGCTTTACCCAATTGTTTTTATTCTTTCGGTACACAATATCTCCTCATTTGTATACAAACTTACTACTACGATTGTACCAAACTCCGGTGTAAAAGTCCATAAAAGAGGGAGGATATTCCCATGAAATACCCTCCCTCTTATTTCCATTTTCACTTATCGATACTCTGCAAGATTAATACGGATCAGAGCCTTATGCAATGCAAATTCCGCGCGCTTCAGATCCAGATTGTCATTTCTGTTGTGAATCCGCTCCTCTGCTCGCTCTCTTGCGGCTTCCGCACGCTCCAGATCAATCTCTTCCGGCCATTCTGCCAGTTCTGCCAGAAGTGTTACCTTATCTCCCAGAATCTCGGCAAATCCGGCATGCACTGCTGCCACCTGTTCTTCATCCCCATGATGGATCGTGACAAGCCCCGGTTCCAGTACCGTTGTAAGTGGAATGTGATCACGATATACACCGATCTCGCCGGATTCCGTATTAAACTCCAGCAGATCCGCAGTTCCCTTATAAAAAACGCGGTCCGGCGTGATGATTTCTACATCAAATGTCTTTTCCATCTCTGTTTCCTCCAGCCGGCACACACATTACCCTGCATATGCCGCCTTTACCTCATCAATTGTTCCGGCATTCAGGAAATAACTTTCCGGCACGTCATCCAGTTTTCCATCCAGAATCTCACGGAATCCGCGGATGGTCTCTTCCACCGGAACATATTTGCCTTCCAGTCCGGTAAACTGTACCGCCACGGAAAACGGCTGCGACAGGAATCTTTGTACTTTACGTGCCCGGCTGACAACAAGCTTATCATCCTCCGACAACTCATCCATACCGAGAATTGCGATAATATCCTGCAATTCTTTATATTTCTGCAAAATCTCCTGTACTCCACGCGCAACCTTAAAATGTTCTTCCCCGACAATTCTCGGGTCAAGGATACGCGAAGTAGAAGCCAGCGGGTCCACAGCCGGATATATTCCAAGTTCCACGATGGAACGATCCAGTACCGTTGTGGCATCCAGATGTGCAAACGTTGTGGCCGGTGCCGGGTCTGTCAGATCGTCGGCCGGCACATATACCGCCTGTACGGAAGTGATAGATCCGTTCTTGGTGGATGTAATCCGCTCCTGTAGTGCCCCCATCTCGGTCTGTAAGGTCGGCTGATAACCTACTGCGGACGGCATACGTCCGAGCAGGGCAGACACTTCCGATCCTGCCTGTGTAAAACGGAAAATATTATCAATAAATAACAGAACATCTTTTCCGCCTTTATCACGGAAATATTCTGCCATCGTAAGTCCGGTAAGTGCTACACGCATACGTGCCCCTGGCGGTTCGTTCATCTGTCCGAACACCATGGTTGTCTTATCGATAACTCCCGACTCTTTCATTTCATAATACAGATCGTTTCCCTCACGGGTACGCTCTCCGACTCCGGTAAATACCGAATATCCACCATGCTCTGTAGCAATGTTGTGGATCAGTTCCTGGATCAGCACGGTTTTTCCTACACCGGCTCCTCCAAACAATCCGATTTTTCCACCTTTCTGATACGGGCAGAGCAGATCGACAACTTTAATTCCTGTCTCTAACATTTCCTGGGAAGTTGCCTGTTCCTCAAACGAAGGTGCCTTCCGATGAATCGGCCAGTGCTCCTTGGTCTGCGGAGATGCAATTTCATCGATTGGCTCTCCCAGCACATTAAACAAACGGCCAAGTGTTTTTTCTCCTACCGGTACCGAAATCGGTCCTCCCGTCGCTATAGCATCCATACCGCGGACAAGTCCGTCCGTCGGTCCGAGTGCAATACAACGCACGGTATCATCCCCCAGATGCTGTGCTACTTCAACGATCAGTTCTCCGCCCTTTTTTAAAGGAATACGGATTGCATCATTGATCTCCGGAAGATGTCCTTCCGGAAATTTGATATCGAGCACGGCACTGATCACCTGCGTGATCTTTCCTATTGCTCCTTTATTTTCCATGTTTCTTCTCCTTTATTACGTCACTCTATCGCATTTGCTCCCGCAATAATTTCCGTCAATTCCTGTGTGATAGATCCCTGTCTTGCACGGTTATATTTTAAGGAAAGATCCTCTATCATCTCTTCCGCATTGCTTGTTGCGGAATCCATAGCCTGCATGCGGGCACCGTTTTCACTTGCCACGGCTTCTACCAGTGCCCCATAAAACAGACTTGTCACATATTTTGGAATAATCTGATTCAGAGCCTCCTGTTCGTTTGGCTCATAATTCATAAGAATTTCTCTGGAAGACTTTTCCTCCGAAGGTTCACTTACTTCCACCGGAAGCATACGGATCAGCTGCGCTTCCTGACTAACGGTATTTTTAAAATGCGTATATGCCAGATAGATCTCTCCTATTTTTCCTTCCGCGAAATCGTCGAGCACTCTCTTACAGAGTGCTGCTGCATCCGGATATGTCGGATTTTCCATAATTTCCGAGGCATCTACCTCGATGTGATATCCTTTTCGCTCCAGTATCTCAATTCCTTTTCTGCCAACTGCATAGATCACGACATCCTCTTTAGCAACATCATCACTTTCTGTGATCAGTTTCACCACATTCGCATTATATCCTCCTGCAAGTCCACGATTCGAAGTCAGTACAACGATCGCTTTCTTTTTGGATTCCCCGCTTCTTAAGTATGGATGATCAATATTGCCGCTGTGTGCTAAAATGGAACTTACCGTCCGGTACATATACTGAAAATAGGGATCTGTCTGTTCTGCCCGCCCTTTGGCTTTCTGGAGTTTTACGGTAGAAACAAGTTTCATGGCTTTGGTAATCTGCTGTGTGCTCTGGATACTTCCTTTTCGTCTTTTTATATCCCTCATAGACGCCATGTGTTATCACCCCCTGTTATCATACCTTTACGCCAGGTATTCCTTTTTCGTTTCCTGAATGGCTGCTATCAGTTTCTGCTCTGTCTCCTCATCAATAACCTGGGTTTCTGTAATCTTTCCGGTAATCTCCGGATATCTGGTATCAATAAGTTCGAGTAACGCATCCTGAAAATGCAGAATTTCCTCTACCGGAATGTCCATAAGATACTTTTTCACTGCCGCATAGATGATAACGATCTGTTTTGCAACCGGCATCGGCTGATACTGCGGCTGTTTTAAGATTTCTTTTAATCGTTCTCCCTGTGCCAGTTTCTCACTCGTGTCTGCATCCAGTTCGGAACCGAACTGTGCAAATGCAGCCAGTTCCCGGTACTGTGCCAGTTCTGTACGGATAGGCGCCGCAATCTTTTTCATAGCCTTGATCTGTGCGGCTCCTCCTACACGGGAAACGGAAAGTCCTGCATTGATTGCCGGGCGGAAACCTGCATTAAACATCTCCGTCTCCAGATAAATCTGCCCATCTGTGATAGAGATTACATTTGTCGGAATATATGCAGATACATCTCCCGCCTGCGTTTCAATGATCGGTAATGCCGTCAGGGAACCTCCTCCCAGTTTGTCCGACAGACGTGCCGCACGCTCAAGCAGACGTGAATGCAGGTAAAAGACATCACCCGGATAAGCCTCACGGCCCGGTGCACGCTTTAACAGCAGCGACAGGGTCCGGTATGCCATGGCATGTTTGCTCAAATCATCGTAGATAACAAGTACATCTTCGCCATTCTCCATCCACTCTTCGCCGATTGCACAGCCGGAATACGGAGCAAGATACTGCAAAGGCGCAAGTTCACTTGCCGTAGCCGCAACAACGGTTGTATAACTGAAAGCTCCATACTCTTCGAGTGTCTGGACAATATTGGCAACGGTAGAAGCTTTCTGGCCGATTGCCACATAAATACACTTTACCCCCTGCCCTTTCTGATTAATAACCGTGTCAATTGCAATCGCGGTCTTTCCGGTCTGACGATCTCCGATGATCAGTTCTCGCTGTCCTCTTCCGATCGGCACCATGGAATCAATGGCTTTGATACCGGTCTGCAGTGGTGTATCCACTCCCTTTCTGGAAATGACACCGGATGCCACACGTTCTACCGGACGGTATTTATCCGTTGTGATCGGTCCCTTTCCGTCAATCGGCTGTCCGAGCGCATTCACAACACGTCCGAGCAGTGCATTTCCTACCGGCACTTCTACCACACGTCCGGTTGTTTTAACCGTATCTCCCTCATTGATATTGTGCTGACTTCCGAGAAGTACCGCACCGACATTATCTTCCTCCAGGTTCAGTACCATACCGTATACCTCTCCCGGAAATTCTAACAATTCTCCCTGCATCGCATTTTCCAGTCCATGGATACGTGCAATGCCGTCCGCCACCTGAATGACGGTTCCCACATCTGCCACTTCCAGCTGGGAAGCATATCTTTTGATCTGCTCCTTAATGACAGAACTGATTTCTTCTGGTTTTAAATTCATGGAGCGCACTCACCTACTTTCAATTGTATACGTTCTAAGTCTCTTGTCAGATGTTCCAGTCTGGTCCGGACACTGCCGTCCACAACACGGTCCCGGATCCGGATGACCATGCCTCCGATCAGTGCAGGGTCCGTGGTATAATGTATCTCAAACTGAACGTACTTTGTCGTGTCGAGCAGCTTTTGTTCCACCGCCTGTTTCTGTTGCGGTGTCAGTTCCATCGCCGATGTGACATAGGCAGTACCTATTTTTTTATACTCTTTGACACAGTCAATAAAATAAGTGAATACCTGATCGGTCTCCTTATAATGCCCTTTTTGTACAAGCATCCTGAGCAGTCCCACCAGTTCATCACCGATACGTCCTTTGAAAATATCCTCGATCAGTCTGACTTTTTCTTCTTTTTCGATTTTGGGATGATTCATCAGGCGGGTCAGTTCTGTATTTTCACGCAGAATCTGTGCAACAACCTGCGCCTCTTCATATAATTGATCCACCATATGTTCTTCAACCGCCAGCGCAAACAAAGCATCCCCATATGTTTTGGATACTAATTTTGCCATGTCGATTCACCCATTTCTTTTAATGTTTCATCCACAAGTGTGCTCTGAATCTCTGCGGTAATGGAAGATGCCACAACTTTCTGTGCCATCAGGGATGCCACAGTGATCATTTCCTGTTTCATGTCATTCATGGCATGCTTCTTCTCCAGAAGTGCCTCCTCCTGTGCATGTTTTACAATGCGTGCAGCTTCTTCCTTTGCCTCATTGACAATGCGGTTCTGGTTCTTTAACGCCTTTTGTCTGGCATCTGCCAGAATCGTTTCCGCTTCCTTGTCAATTTCTTTTAACTTTGCCTCATACTCCGCTTTCAGCGCTGCTGCTTTTTCTTTGTCGGCGCTAGCCTCATCCAATTCCGATGAAATGTGATCCTGACGGTCTTTTAAAAGTTTCCGCGCGGGATTAAACAGCAGATATGACATCAGCATATAAAGGAAAAATACTGCAATTGCCAGCAGGGCAGCATCGAAGAGCAGCTGTGGATTTAAATCAAATAAAAATTCCTGTGCAGCTAACACTCGTTTGCCCCTCCTTTATCCAAGCGGATGTACAAAAAGTAAAAGCAGTGCGACAACAAGACCATACAGACCTGTCGTCTCTGCAACTGCCTGACCTAACAGCATGGTGGACATAATCTGTCCCCTTGCTCCCGGATTACGTCCCACGGCTGCTGCGCCGTGTCCGGCTGCGATACCCTGTCCAATACCAGGTCCGATACCTGCAATAACTGCAAGTCCTGCACCGATAGCCGAACATGCTCTGATTAAATCCTGTCCTGAAATATTCATAGTAAAATCCTCCTTAAATTAAATACTTGTTTTGATACAAGGAGCAAATCGCATGAGAGTTCCGCTTACGCGGAAGCGATTTGCGTAGGAAATGCATCTTGAGGATGCATTTCAGTCTCCACACGCCTGTGACACATAAGTCATTGTGAGCATACAGAATACATACGTCTGGATTGCTCCGGAAAACAGATCAAAATATACGTGCAGTGCTGCCGGCCATGCCGTTGCAATTACCCCAAGCAAACCGTATACCAGTGCCATGATTACGGTTCCTGACAACACATTTGCAAACAGACGCAGCGACAATGAGATCGGTATTGCAATCTCACTGATAATGTTGATCGGCGCCCAGAGTGGAAGCCATGGCGGAAGCGGTGAACACATACCTGTCCATATTTCTTTCAGACTCTGGTGTTTTGCCTTGTTGAAACGGATCATGAAAAATGTGATCAGTGCAAGTGCAAGCGTGGTTCCGTAATCTGCCGTTGGCGGGCGCAGGCCAAACAATCCAGATATGTTACTCATCAGTATAAAAATAAAAATCGTGCTGATATAGTTGACGAATCTGGGTGCCCACTTTCCCATGGTGGAATCCACCATTCCGTCTAATTTTTCTACAATCAGCTCGATTATATTCTGAAAAGCATCCGGTTTTTCGGTGGCATGCTTTAACTTGCGATTGGCAATCACAGCAAAAATAACCATTACTGCCATAACAATCAAAATACATGCGTGGCTGTCGGTGATCCAGACTTCCTGACCAAATACTTTTACTTTAAAAATTCCATGAATCATAAAGTCGATGTCCGACGCCAGTAAAATCCCCTCATTCATATAGTCACCTCCTTCCTTTTACTTTCTCCCATAAAGGCTGAAGATATGCTCCAATTTTTAAACCAAGCAGCCCAAGAAAAGCCGCAATCAGGTTTCCCCATTGAAAATACCCAAATAACACGAACAAAATCACCACTACTACATAACGAAGAATTGATTTTGTGACAATTCTTCGCGTCGCATGTGCGGTGTCCCCCATCGTAACAGAATCAAAGATCACAGTTGCAAGATTGATTGCCATCCCCACGGCAATTGCAATGCCAAACCATACCCCGATGGAATATGCAATCCTGTCCTTTACAAACCATACCCCGATCAGTTCTACAATCACCCCATATAATAAAATTGAGACGACCAGCCCCGGTAATGCTTCGTTAATCCTTTTTAACATGGTTTTCTTTCTTTTCCTCCTGCCTGTATAATTTCCTTACTGTCTTATAAATATTCGTAAACCCTGCCAAAGCTCCCATAAAGAAAAACGGAATCATTAACCAGTTAATCCCTGTCAGATTTCCCAGCCACACTCCCAGTATACTGCATAAAAAAATCGACACCAGCATACTGATTCCAAACTGAAAAATGAGTGTTAATGTCTGTATCACGGATCTGTTGTCTTTTTTCATAGCCTTCCTCCGTCCCGATGAATGTATTATACCTCATTATTCGTCGTTTTGTCTATAAAATTCCATAGTTTTTAGAATATTTTATCATTTTCACCAATTATTTTCTTTAGCAGCCGGCTAATCCGATTGACAATCCCAGAGCCTATGGACTATAATAGACAGGATATAAAGCGGAAAGCAAAGTGTGAATATGATGAATACAAAAATAGAACGTGTCAATCCCGAACAGATTGACGAAACAATTATGGAAGAGGCCGGACGTCTGATCGCAGAGGGTGAACTGGTCGCTTTTCCGACAGAAACGGTATACGGTCTTGGCGGAGATGCCCTGCATCCGGAAGCTGCCCGCAAAATCTATGCAGCAAAAGGACGTCCTTCGGACAACCCCCTGATCGTGCACATTGCGGACTTTTCCGATATGGAACGTGTTGCACGTGAAGTTCCGGAGGCTGCCCGCAAACTGGCCGGTGCTTTCTGGCCGGGTCCCCTGACGATGATCGTCTGGAAAAGCGATGCCGTTCCGATGGCAACAACCGGAGGAATGGATACTGTCGCTGTACGGATGCCGAATCACCCGGTTGCACTTGATCTGATACGCAAAAGCGGATGTCTGATCGCTGCGCCAAGTGCCAACACATCTGGTCGTCCGAGTCCGACAGAAGCTTCTCATGTTGCAGAGGATTTATCCGGTCGGATTGCCATGATTTTAGATGGCGGCCCGGTCGGTATCGGCATTGAATCTACCATCATTGATCTGACCGAATCAAAACCTATGGTACTGCGTCCCGGCTACATTACGCCGCAGATGCTTTCCGGGGTGCTTGGCGAAGAGGTTATCATTGATCCGGGCATTATTGCTGCAGATGACACACGCAAACCGAAAGCTCCGGGTATGAAATACAAACATTATGCCCCAAAAGCCGATATGGTAATCGTAGACGGACCATCGGATGCTGTTGTTTCCAAGATCAATGCACTGGTGCACCAAAAGCAGGAGAACGGACAGAAAGTGGCTGTCATTGCCACGGAAGAATCCGGACCTTCTTATCACGCCGATGTCATTCTTTCCATGGGCAGCCGTTTGGATGAGGATGCCATTGCACAGCATCTGTACAGGATTTTGCGAGAATGTGATGAACTGCACGTAGATGCCATTTATTCAGAGAGCTTTCAGACCCCGCGGATCGGACAGGCAATTATGAATCGTCTGCTCAAAGCCGCCGGTCATACCGTAATACATTGCGATTAGGAGTAATCATATGGAGTATAACAAACTGATTTTCGTTGCCCAGACGGGAACCTGTCGCGAGGCAATGGCAGCCGGTATCATGGGAGATTTTACCCTGCGGCATCCGCTGGAGATTTTATCCCGTGGCCTTGTTGTACAGTTTCAGGAGCCGATGAATCAAAAGGCGGAAGCTGTTTTGATCAGCAACGGTATCAATATGGAAAATTATGTTTCCCAGCAGCTGACGGAGGAAGATCTGACAGAAGATGCCCTTGTCATCACCATGGAAGAAATTCACCGGGAACGCATTTTGGAGCAGTTTGAAAATGCGATTCCGGAAAATATACAGGTTCTTACCAAATATGTCGGGGACGAACTGGAAATATTAGATCCATACGGAGGCGCTTTGCCAGCCTATGGACTCTGTTATGAAACGCTGCGCAAATCAATCAAAAAACTTGTGAAAAAATTTAACAACGAAGAAGAAGGAGCATAAATTTATGGGAAAAGTAGTAGTCATGGATCATCCACTGATCCAGCACAAGATCGGATTAATGAGAAGAACCGAGACCGGCTCTAAGGATTTCCGTACACTTGCAGGCGAAGTTGCAATGTTTGAGTGTTACGAGGCAACCCGTGATCTGGAGTTACAGGATGTGGAGATCGAAACTCCGATCTGTAAGACGACCGCAAAAGAATTAAAAGGAAAAAAACTGGCAGTGGTACCGATTCTGCGTGCCGGACTTGGCATGGTAGACGGTATGCTGGAAATGATTCCTGCTGCAAAAGTCGGACATATCGGTCTCTACCGTGATCCGGAAACTGCAAAGCCAATTGAATATTACTGCAAACTTCCGGCAGACTGTGCCAACCGCGAAGTATTTGTCGTAGATCCGATGTTGGCTACCGGCGGATCAGCCATCGCAGCAATCCAGATGCTGAAAGACAAGGGTGTAAAAAGCATTCGTTTTATGTGCATCATTGCTGCACCGGAAGGTGTAAAAGCACTTACCGATGCTCACCCGGATGTTGATCTTTACATCGGAGCACTTGATGATCATTTAAATGAACATAAATATATTGTTCCGGGTCTGGGAGATGCCGGTGATCGTATCTTTGGAACCAAATAATCAGATATTACAATATCCAGGGGGCAAAAGTCAGGATTGACTTATTGCCCCTCTCGTTATTTTACAGAAACTGCAAAGGAGGCTAACACATATGAGCACAAAACGACAGGACTACATCAGCTGGGACGAATACTTCATGGGCGTTGCCATGCTCTCCGGTATGCGTTCCAAAGATCCAAACACACAGGTTGGAGCCTGTATTGTCAGTGACAAACACAAAATTCTTTCCATGGGATATAATGGATTTCCAACAGGATGTTCCGATGATGATTTCCCATGGGTACGCGAAGGCGATGACAACAAATACTTTTACTCTACCCACAGTGAATTGAATGCCATTCTCAACTACCGGGGCGGAAGCCTGGAAGGATCAACCATATATGTTACGCTCTTTCCATGCAATGAATGTGCCAAAGCTATTATCCAGTGTGGTATCCGTGAAGTTGTTTACGACAGTGACAAATACGCTTCTACCCCAGGTGTAATCGCATCCAAAAAAATGCTGCGCGCCGCCGGTGTGACACTGCGCCACTATGAACACACGAACCGGGAAGTAAAATTGTCATTGTAAGAGTTGAAAAAATAAATAAAAAAGACAGCTACGAACGCTGCCTTTTTAGGAGAAGGTATTTTTACTATGGGGTATAGCAAAAACTATATAATGTATTGGGGGGTTTTTACGGTTATTATAATACCATGGACGGCCGGATAAGTGTGCACAAAGTCGAAAAAAGTTCCTGCGTTTTTCTGGTCAGTTCTACGGTACTATATTCCTAGTTTTGAGAAAAAATACGAAAAATTGCACAAACGCGCAACCGTTTATTCTCATTTTTTGCACATCTACTTTTTATTTGGAAATATACAATTAGCAAACACCCTGAGCAAACATAGCATCTTCTGAGGTGTCCGCAGATTTACTGGGGTTTTGAGGTCGGTTATATATCACGTGTATAGATTGATTGTCGGACAATTTCAATTAACAACTATTTTTAAAATCAATACTTTTCAAAAGCATATCAATTATTAAAAAAGAACATCGTTCATTCTTTACTCTTTATGAACATATCATCTATTTTATTCATTTCCTCACAAAACATCCTAATTCATTATCTGTAGGTTCTTTCGTAAAACAAGCTTTAATTCTCCGTTTCTCCAACTCTTTTTTTAATTCTTGTATAATTGTAGTCTTTCCTGCCCCATTAGGACCATCAACAGCTATCAATTTTCCACTATAAAGATTTTTGTTCATAAAATCCCCCTCTTCACATCAAAGAAATATCTTCGTAATATCCTGATATCGATTTACCACTCGGTAAATCTCCACATATTCTTCCCCAATCTTATATAGCACGACATAATTCCCGC
>ENA-OZHH01000446-OZHH01000446.1-human-gut-metagenome-genome-assembly--contig:-NODE-446-length-24401-cov-17.698883_pt1 | contig 24401 bp, 24 predicted proteins | sample MGYA00244045_ERZ653684 | MGnify/ENA primary metagenome ERZ653684 (study PRJEB26926, sample SAMN06165264) | human gut metagenome | biome: ENVO:00009003; feature: ENVO:2100002; material: ENVO:00002003... | reverse complement strand
CGTCCACCCATTCCTGTGTTTCACCGCCGCATCCCTGCAAGATGAGTCCTTCCTTGCCGTTCATACGGCGGAGATCCGAGAGTGTAATATTATTGATTTTCATTGTCATTTTCCTTTCATAAAAATAAGCACCCACAATGAAGTGAGTGCCTTGCTTAATCGTATGCTCAACAGTAGACTACATATATTTTGTTGTTTTCTGCAATTACATTGAATGATAAGTCTCTCGGAGCTATGCCACTGCTTTGGAAGTAGTAGGCTACATACTCAACATCACCATAGCAATCTGCTGTCAGGCTTTGCGTATCATCATAATATGATGCGTTTGTGGGCGAGAACCAGCTTGCGTTGCCTGTGTTCAGTGAGGAATCGTATTTCATTCCAAGCTGCTGACCGTAGGCTATGCAGGCACTCACCGCATACTGAACATCAACCGTTTTTGCTTTGGTAGGCGGTCGTGTCGGCTTTGGTGTAGGTTTCTGCGTTGGCTTTTCTGTAGGCTTCTGCACAGGCTTTTGAGTAGGAGTTTCGGTTTCTTTTTTAGCAGTCGATTCTGATTCAGACTGATTACTATTCACTGTATTCTTGCTGTTGTTCCGAACCTTGGATTGTGTTTCCTGAATTGAATCCGTTGCCGAAGCAACCACCGAATTTTGCCCACTGTCGGCTTTTTCTTTGGTTTTGGTATTCTCTTCCGAAAGCTCTGTTTCTTTTGAAACTGTGGCTTTTTTTGGGGTTGTGGTTTCAGTCGCTTTTTCTGTTGTTGCCGTTGCAGAAGATTCCGTATATACAGAAACACCCGCGGAAGTTGAAACCGTGGGTGATAAAGAACTGTTATACATTTTTTCTTCTGCCGTACAAGCTGTGAATGTTCCTGTTGCTAAAATCAATGTCAGCATTATTGCGATTTTCTTTTTCATACTATCGCCGTCCTTTCAAGCACTAAGTATATCCAAAGAATTTCAAATGTCCAGAGATTTTTGAATACCAACTGATAATCACTTCTTTTTGGCAGACGCAAACGGTAAACTAACATTCTGTTTTTCCACCCACTTCAAAGAAAGATGAACAAGTGCATCTCTCTGTTCTTCCTCGGATAGGCTGTCGAGGAAATCTTCAAGGGTGAAATTTTCCTCGAATTCTTCAGCAAATTCATTACAGTTATCGCAGATTTTTTCTCTCCTGACAACAACCGAGCCATCATCCTGCTGTGTGAATGATAAAACATCGTTGTATTTGAAACCGATACGCTGACGGATTTCATAGGGAATAGTAATTCTACCTCTTTTGCCAAGGACTCTATACATTTTAAGCATTACTCGTCCTCGCTTTCATCAAGACCGAGCTTTGCTCTGCAATCATCACAAAGACAGTCACTTTCTTCACATTCACAGATGTCATCACACCTCTCAATAACAATTACACCGTTGGTCGCCGTAACCTGAACTGTTGCATCAGATGTGATTCCAGACACGATAACCGTATCAAGCGGTATGCCTATAAATACTAAATTGTTCATTGTTTCATTTTCCATGATATTATGCTCTCCTTTAAAATTTGATCTAAATTTTCTTCATTGTCCGTTTGCAAATCAAGCAGACTTAATTGTCTTGGCTTTGCACGCTCTCGCTCATACAAATCGTAGTTTGCAATCAAAAGTTCAGGAAATTCTCTGCCTGCATCATACTTTTGAACCATACTGTGGATTCGTTTAAAATCAAAGAATGAGTAACCGTTATATAATTCTCTGATTTCTGTGCAATCGTTGTACGATACAAGCCATTTGCCTTTTGCTTTTGCAAGTGCGTTTTTCAGCCTCAAGTGGTCATCCCAAGTGAAACCGCACTGATAAACATACTCGCTTGAATAGTAAGGCGGATCGCAGTAGAAAAAGGCATTATCTCGGTCGTAATGCTTTATCAAGACTTCAAAATCCTGATTTTCAATCACAGTATTTTCAAGTCTTTTGCCGACTTGCTCTATCAGTTGAAACAGGCTCACTACTGAAAAGGGCTGACAGGCAAATGACTTTCCACTGCTTGAATAGCTGTATCGTAGAAGTTTAAGAAACATTACTGCTCTGCGCAAGTCGTAGTCTTGTTTCATTTTTATATACAATTCTATGATTTCTTCTGCTTTCAAGTCGGGAAGAATAATCTTCGTCAATTCCAATTCTTCATCAAGGTATTTGTCCTCAAACTTTTCCTGTTTAAAAAATTTCTTTATTGCATTGAAATCATCCCTTGAATTAAGCGGATAAAATCCGAGCTCTTTTATGAATGCCATAGGTCTGTCACGCATACAGCGAAAGAGGTTTACAAGATTATGGTTATAGTCATTGTAAACTTCGAACTTATCAGGCTTTTTCTTGCCTAAAAGTACAGCTCCTGAGCCTCCGAACGGCTCAATATACCTTTCGTAATTCAGAGGAAACAGGGCGTACAAAATATGAAGGATGGAAGTTTTATTTCCCATCCAACTCACAGGGGTTTTGATATTCATCACTCCATTTCGGAATACCAATCGCCCCTGAAACGACAAAAAGCCGTTGATTAAATTAAAAAAATCTAATCAACGGCTTATATATATGAAAACCAATATCAGTCGTTCGGAACGATTGATATTAGTTGTTATTATTTAATTTTTATCGTTTACTTTTTTGATAATCTTCCCGATTTCAGAGATTACATTTACTGTCACCGCATTTCCTGCCATCTTGTAAAGCCTGCTGTCGGATAGTCCAGTCGCTTTTGCCTTGTCGAACTGATCGTCCGTGAAGCCTTGTAATCTCCAGCACTCCCTCGGAGTAAGCTTTCTGATTCTGCCGATATGGACTTCGCCGTTTGGATCAACAAAAGCAACTGCGAATTTTTCATCATCTGTAAAATTCGTGCTTTCAACGAATACACCTGAATGCTCACCCTTTCGGTTACTGATTCCCGAATCGTGTCTTGCAGTTATGCACCTTGCAATTTCTGTCAGCTTCGGATCGGGGTTCAGGTCGATAAAATAATACGCTTGCGTTGCGGAAGTAGTAAGCGTGTGTGCTATCTGACTTCCGACTCTGCCACGCCTTGAATTTTGTCCCGAAAAGGCGGTATCAATGCTGTCGCCGGGATATGCGATCTGATAACCGTCTTTGGTCTTAGATTTTATCGGCAAGCCAAAGTTTTCAGTATCTTCAACGAGATAAAGTCCCGAATGACCGCCGAATCCTCCCGAACCGCTTGTCAGTGTACAGCTTAGCCCTTTAGATGAGTAGATTCGCTCACCTTGCGTTGGGTTTTCTTTGTATAAGAGCTTTTCCGCTTGTTTGCGTGAAAGATAATACTTCTCCGGCACATTGTCCTCTAAGATATCCGATAATGAACACTCGATTTCGTGACTGTGGAACTCCAAAATTTTTGCTGTTAAGTATCTGCCAGCACACATCATACCCCTCGTCGGCACAAGCTCCGCTTACTCGTTTCGACCGCAAGCGGTCAAAAACTCGTTCGATATGCTGTGCCTCCTCTCCCCAAAAAGCTTATAGCTTTTCGGGGACCCCGTACGGAGGATTGTTTCAAATGTTTTGCCTGAGTCATGGTTAAGGAGACCGGGAACGTTTTCGAGGTAGAGATACTTAGGTTTTTTAACGGCAGCAATTCGAGCAATCTCGAAAAACAGCGTTCCTCTTGTATCGTCAAAACCCTTTCTTGCTCCTGCGATTGAGAAGGACTGACAGGGAAATCCGCCGGTAATAAGGTCGAAATCGGGTAACTGTTCGGGTACGATTTTTCTTGCGTCATCAAAGTAAAGTTCACCTCCTGTATCGTACATTGCTTCATATGCCTGCTTTGCATACTTGTCGATTTCGCAGTAACCGACGCACTCAAAACCGCCTATGGCTTCAAGTCCGGAACGGAAACCACCGATGCCAGCAAACATATCAAAAAATCTGATTGCCATAAATCTTCATTCCAACGAAGATTTATATATTAAAAAACGCCTCACATTCCTATTGTCATTCCGTTATCCTCATCAGGAGTTTCATCTTCAACTTCTGATTCGGATTGGTTTTCTGCTTCGATTTCTTCCTGCGTAAGCTTTCTGAATGAATCCTCACCAGGAACTACACCAAGTGAACGACCATTGTCCCACTCAGGGAATATCGTTCCCATTGAATCAACAAATTTTACTGTTCCTCTTGTGCCTGCCGGAACAGGTGCGTAAGGGTCCTTCATATTGATAAGCTCAATTCTTGTTCCCGGCGGATACAATTTCTTTGTGCTTTCAGCTATTCTGCGCTGTCTTTCGTATTCGTTCAAGTTATCTTCTCCAATTTATTTAGTTTTGATTTAAGTAATAGCTTTAGTAGGACTTCTTATTTTTATTGTCACAAAATCGACCTCCATCCTTTTTCTGTTTGTATTGACATTTTTGTTGTCAGAGAAATGTGAGATTTCATTTTCATCACAATCATCATTTCACCTGTCAAAATTAGGTTTCTGCCGCATCTCTCTTTCAAACTTCCTGAGTTCAGGTGTGTCGGTAAAATACATTTAAAATCATTCCTTTCAATTTTTTGTAAATAAAAAAAGAGCCAACTTTATATTTCTATAAAATTGACTCTGCTATAACAATATTAAATTTTAAAATGGGGGGAAGGTCAAAAGTTGATGTTCGAGGGTTCGAATCTCCAAAACTGCCGAAACAGGCAAAATACATCTACGGTTTTGTAACTAAAAATCACGGGCTATACAACAAAAAAAGCCCGATAAAATCGGACTTTTTTGCGGTTACATCTTTTTTGCACAACCATTATGGTGGGAGAAGGTGGATTCGAACCACCGAAGTCAGTGACAACAGATTTACAGTCTGCCCCCTTTGGCCACTCGGGAATTCTCCCATATGTAAAGCCTACTGCCTAAACAGTAGGCTTTTTTTGGAGCTGGTGGACGGACTTGAACCCCCGACCTGCTGATTACAAATCAGCTGCTCTACCAACTGAGCTACACCAGCGTTTTTCGCTGTTTCACAAGAGATTTTGTTTTGTTTTTGTATCTCTCGTTGACTGCTCATATATAATACCATACGAGGTTCCAAATGTCAACACTTTTTTCAAACTTTTTTTAAAAATTTCAAAAAAGTTCTTCAACCCCACAAAAGCGGCTTCAAATCCCTTTGTTTTCTTTGTATATAAAAATAAAAAACACCGCAAAGGGTGTTTTTTATTTTTTGGCCCACCCGAAGTACTCTTTCTTATTCTTTTACTCTCTGCCTCGTATATAACGGCTTGTTCTCAATTATAATATCATCAACGCTCCTCCCTAAAAACAGTCCACCGGACTGTTTTCTTAACGGTCGGCTTCAAATCCCTTCGTTTTCTTTGTATATAAAAAATAAAAAACACCGCAAAGGATGTTTTTTATTTTTTGGCCCACCCGAAGTACTCTTTCTTATTCTTTTACTCTCTGCCTCGTATATAACGGCTTGTTCTCAATTATAATATCATCAACGCTCCTCCCTAAAAACAGTCCACCGGACTGTTTTCTTAACGGTCGGCTTCAAATCCCTTCGTTTTCTTTGTATATAAAAAATAAAAAACACCGCAAAGGATGTTTTTTATTTTTTGGCCCACCCGAAGGGATTTGAACCCCCATTCTCCAGAATCGGAATCTGTTGCGTTATCCAATTGCGCCACGGATGGATATTCAGCCGTATTTTCATACGGCTTTTTATATTTAATTAATCTGAAAGTTCTTCCCAAATTGCATACTGTTCTTCCTGTTCATTCTGCAATTCTTCGAGTTTATTTGTAAGTTCAATAAGTTTTTCGTAATCAGCCGCTACTTCCTCGCCTGACAGCAATTCCTGTGTCTGCGCTATTTCTTCATCAAGTCTTTCAATTGCCTCTTCCGCTTTTTTAAGTCTTGTCTGTTTTTTGCGTTCTTCACTCTGTCTTTGCTTTTGCAGGAAGTAATCATTCTGCGGTTTTTCTTTTTTGACCGCCGCTGTCTTAACTTCGGTCTGCTCGGTTCTTATATGCTCAACATAATAATCGTAATTGCCAAGATATTCGGTTATACCGTTCTTATCAAGCACAAGCACTCTATCTGCCAACTTATTGATAAAATAACGGTCATGGCTGATTATGAGCAAAGTACCGCTATAGTCGGCAAGTGTTTTTTCGAGTTCTTCTCTTGACGCCGAATCAAGGTGGTTTGTAGGCTCGTCAAGCAAAAGGAAGTTACTGCCCTTAAGCATAAGTTTTGCAAGCGAAATTCTCGCTCTTTCGCCGCCGCTCATTTTTGAAAGAGGTTTAAATACCTCGTCACCTCTGAAAAGGAATGATGCAAGCGCACTTCGTACCTCTGTTTGAGTCATCTGAGGAAAAGTATCCCATATTTCATCTACGGCGGTATTTTCAAGGTTAAGGTTTTGCTGTAACTGGTCAAAGTAACCTACCGTTACATTTGTACCGTACTCGTACTCGCCGCTGTCCTGCGGGCATTTTCCCGTTAAAATTCTGAACAGAGTTGTTTTTCCGCAGCCGTTACCGCCGAGAATAAATACTTTCTCGCCCTTTCTGATATGTATGTTTACATCAGAAAACAGCTTTTTATCTCCGAAAGATTTTGAAAGATTACTGCACATAAGAACATCATTGCCGCTTTCAATCTTCGGAGTAAATCTCATTTTTACGGTATCAAGCTCGCTTTCGGGTTTAACAAGCTGAGCCTTTATGCGGTCTGCCTCTTTCTGCTTGCTTGCGGCGGTGATAAAGTTTCTCTCTCTGCCCCAGCGTTTCTGCTGTTCTACTATGCCCTCTATACGCTTAATTTCGTTTAAGTCATTTTCATATTTATTCTTTAAAGACTCGTTATATGCCTCTTTTTTCTTGATAAATTCAGAGTACGAACCTTTATAGCACATTGTTTTGCAGTGCTCAAGTTCAATCGTCTTGTTTGTAACATTGTCAAGAAAATATCTGTCATGACTTATTATAATCATTGCGCCCTTAAAGTCACGCAAAAAGCTCTCAAGCCAATTTACTGCGCTTATATCAAGGTGGTTTGTAGGCTCGTCAAGCAAAAGGAAGTTGCTTTTTGAAAGCAAAAGTTTTGCAAGGCTTAATTTTGAACGCTGACCGCCGCTTAAATTTCCGACAGGCATATCAAGTTCTGCCTCTGTAAAGCCGAGCCCGAGCAAAGCCGAGCGTGTGCGGCTTTTGTATGTAAGTCCGCCAAGTCTTTCAAACTCGTCAATAAGCCTTGTCTGGCGCTCTACAAGCGCATTTAAGTCGCCGTCTTTATTTTCTATCGCATTTGTTACTTCGGCTATCTCCTGCTCTGTATCGGTCAAATAATCGAACACGGACAGCAGTTCGTTATAAATGCTGATTCGTGGATTATTGCAGGCATGCTGCTCCATATAGCCGACAACAGTATCCTTGGCAAAAACCACATTGCCCGATGTAGGTGAAATTTCGCCGTCCAATATTTTAAAGAGAGTTGTTTTGCCCACGCCGTTTGCACCGATAAAGCCAACTTTATCCCTTGACTCTACCTCAAACGATACATCGGTAAACAAATTTCTTTCTATAAATGTCATTGTAAGATTACTTACAGATAATGCGGGCAAAAACAACACCTCCGTCTTTACTCATTCTCTATTATTTTACATTAAAATATGAAAAAGAGCAATACAAAATTGAAAATATGCCAAAGATTTACGAGCATATATATAGAAATACCCACATACAGCATTATGTTTATTATAATACTGTCGCCTGCGTTCGCCCATTTGTTTACCAAACAGCTCAACAGAATTACCGCAAGGGGAATTACTCCCTTGATTATAATTGTCTGCCAAAAATTGTTTAAAACAGGCTGCATAACAGGATTAGCCTCTGCAAAGTATCCGCTTGCAAGCAAAGCCTCAGTGCATATCCAATCCGTTATATTGAGAAAATACAGAAAAAACATCTTTTGATAAAAGGTGAATTTTATCCTTTTGGGTTTCTCTGCTTTTTTAACCGCTATGTTTATTGCCTCTGACATTAAAAATCACCTCACAACTATTATTTGCTGTGAGGTGGTTAAATATTACGATTTTTTCCATGCAGACGGTGCAAAAAGGAGCAAGAGCGGGTAAATCTCAAGTCTGCCTGCCAACATATCGAAAATAAATACTATCTTTGACAAAATGCTGAAATCGGCATAATTTCCTACAGGGCCAACCGCACCAAGGCCCGGGCCCGTATTGTTAAGATTTGCCGCTACCGCCGTAAAACTTGTTGTAAAGTCCATATTGTCTATGGAAACAAGCAAAAAGCTAATGGCAAACACACCTATATAAAGCACCAAATACATTGAAGTGGTACGCATAATATCGTGATTTACTGCCTTGCCGTCCATTTTTACGAGTTTAACATTTCGTGGGTGTACAAGGAGAGAAAATTCCTTTCTTACCTCCTTAAAAAGCAGGATAATACGGGAAATTTTAAATCCGCCGCCCGTACTGCCCGCCGAAGCACCGATAAATGTAAGAATTATAATAACCGTTTTTGAAAGTTCAGGCCATTTATTAACATCGGTAAGTCCGAAACCTGTTGTAGAAATAATTGATGATACATAGAAAAAGCTCTGATGGAAAGCGTCATACGGCTTGTAAATCGAGCTGATATTAAATGCAATAATTGCAGTTGAAACCGCTACTATTCCAAGGTATATCCACAATTCCTCAAATTTGAGCGATTGTTTGAATTTTCTTGCAATAAGACAGAGATATACCGAGAAATTTATGCCGAACAAAAGCATAAACACGGCAATTACAGTCTGCACATAATAGCTCTCAAAAGCCGCTGCGTTGCTGTTATATATTCCGAATCCGCCTGTACCGGCAGTTGAAAAACTTGTGTTTATTGCCTCAAATACATTAAGACCGCCAAACAAAAGCAAAATAAACTCAAGTGCGGTAAGAGTAATATAAATGCCGTAGAGCATAGTGGCATAATTTCTCATTCGAGGTACAGCCTTGCCTATGATAGGACCGGGGCTTTCTGCTTTCATAAGAAAAATATTCTGCTGTCCGCCGAGTTTAGGGATTATTGCGAGCAAAAAGACGATAACACCCATACCGCCTAACCAGTGAAGAAAACTTCTCCACATAAGCATACCTTTGCTAAGCGCCTCTACATCATTGAGAATTGTTGCGCCGGTTGTAGTGATACCCGATACGGTTTCGTAAAAAGCATCTATAAAAGACGGGATTTCTCCGCTAAGCCAAAACGGCATACAGCCTACAAGCGAAAGCAAAATCCAACTAAGCGCCGTTGATGCAAAACCTGCTTTTTGGTAAAGCACCATATTTTTAGGCTTTTTAACCTTTATAGCAAGTACACCGAGTATTGCGCTTACAACACCGGTAAGCACAAAATACCACGCCTCTTTTTCACCGTAAATTAAAGATGTAATTGTGCCTATCTGCATTGCAACGGCATCAACTATAAGCACCCAACCCAAAATATAAATAATACTTCGTTTATTCATAGTTATTTAACCTCAATGCTTTAAAATATCATCAAGGTCGCTAAGGCCTTTATGCTTAGTAATTACAACTACGGTATCGTCACACATAATTTTATCGCTGCCTTGCGGAAGTATAATTTTTCCGTGACGATTAATGCTGATAACCTGCAAGTTATCTTTTAAATTAAGTTCCTGCAAAGGAATACCCGTTACTCTTGATGTACTGCGCACTCTGAATTCAAGCGCCTCAACAGCGTCATCGTTGAGCTTATAAAGGGTTTCAACATTACTGCCGAGCGAATTTTGCATTGCTCGAATATAGCTTGCGATATACTCACCCGTAAGATTTTTAGGGTGAATAATAGTTTTTATTTTCAAGCCGTGAAGAATAGAGTCAAAAGAAGCATTATTTACCTTAGTAATAACCTTTGCCTTTGACACGCTCTGAATATAAAGAGAAATAAGGATATTCTCTTCATCATAGTCCATAAGTGCAGCCACACCGTCGGCGTGTTCAACACCTTCGCTTAAGAGAAGATCCTGATCCATACAGTCACCTTGAATAACAACGGCCTCGGGAAGTATGTTTGTAAGTTCCCAACAGCGATCAGAATTTTTTTCAATAATTTTTACGCTTGCACCCGAAGCAATAAGGTTTTTTGCAAGATAGAACGAAATCTTACCTCCGCCAAGCAAAATCACATCTCGGCTTTTACCGATTGATACGCTGATACGCTTAAAGAATTTTGCCGCCACATCGGCCTTTGACGCAACAGAAATTCTGTCACCACCAAGCAGCACAAAGTCACCGTTAGGAATAAATACCTCGTCACCTCTTTCGACAAGGCAAATTCTGACTTTACCTTTTAAAATGTCAATCTGGCTTATCTTTTTATTCGCTATTGAAGAATTCTCGGGAAGAGCGACTTTTATAAGTTCAACCGAGCCTCTGGAAAAAGTGTCGATTTCAAGAGCACCCGAAAATCTGAGAAGTCTGCTCATTTCTTTTGCCGCCGTAAGCTCCGGATTGATAGACATTGAAAGACCGAGAGTATCTTTAACACGGTGAATATCCGCCGCATATTGCGGATTTCTTACTCTTGCAATAGTGTGTGTTGTACCCGCAGCTTTTGCCATAAGGCAGGTATAAAGATTTACTTCATCGAGAGCCGCCGCCGCAATAACAAGGTCAGCCTTTTCCGCCCCAGCCTCCGCAAGCACCTCATACGATGCACCGTTACCCTCTATTCCCATAACATCAAGGGAATTAGAAAGATTTTGCACAGCGTTGCGGTCAATATCAACTACAACAATGTCGTGCCCCTCCGCATTAAGCTGGGACGCTATAGATGTGCCGACTTTACCGCATCCGACAATTACTATCCTCATATTATTACCTCATAAAATCAATTGGACAAAATATGTCAATTATAATTCTAACTAATCATACACCAATTAAATATGAAAATCAATACATACTCGTTAAAATCTCTGTTTATTGAAGTTACAAATCCGTTACAAATCAAAAAGCCCTCAAAAGAGAGCTTTTATACTGTTACGGCATTCCTACTATATAATAAACAAGTACAGAAGAAACGCTGAATACCGTTACAAGAGTGTAAATTGCACCTCTTGCAACAGATTTATATTTTTTGTCTGAAGCTTTGCCTAAATACTGCACCGCAAGTCCTGTAAAGAATGCTCCAAGTATTATAAGCGGTACTGCATATCTTATGTTTTCTGTACATACAAATGGGAATTGGAAACAGAAAATATAATATGATACAAAGAATACTGCATATATCAAAGCAATAAATATTTTATGTGCATTGTTAATGGCTGAATTTTTCCTTTTACAAAAAGCATAAATCATTGCCGCAAATCCGAATATTCCGATAATAACCGCAGACCAGAACAAAATAATGTTAAACCCTGCAATTTTCGGATAATTGTTTGTATTTATAAGTTCGTCAAACATTGATGTCTTAAACAATGCCACAAGCGGGTTGTACTCATTATATGACGCACCATAGGTGACAAACTGATCGCCTACATTTGCATACTGATTTAAACCGAAGTCAAACAGTCTTTTTGCATACGGCAAGTTTCCGATATACTGGTCGCTTGTAATTGAAAGTGCCGGCACATAGGTAAGCGGTACTCCGAATTTCAAAAGATTTCTTACCTGCCACCACAGTGCAAGAGGCGCACACACAACGCCAAAGCACAGAAATTGAACTAGGTACTTTTTAAAGTCCTTTAAATTCTTAAAGAAAACATATAAAAATACAAACGCAATTGCAGGTGCTACCATCCATACGGAAAGCTTTGTCATCATTCCCAAGCCAACACAAAGAGAAATTGCCATAATTCTCGGGAAAGTCGGATTTTTATACCAATAAAGCGTATTTAAAACAGCCGCAAGCATAAAGGCAATCGAAAGAATATCGTTGTTTACGCTGCCTGCCATTATGTAGAAAGTTGGACAGAAAGCCACTATTGCGACTGCACATACAAGACCTCTGCCTTTCAAACCCAATTGTCTGAAAATCTTATATGAAATAACCATACAGATTGATGAATAGAAAAGTGTGAGAATCTGCACATTTTCGCCCGCAACATAGTAATCTATACCTAAAAATGTCTGCAAACGCATCCATAATGCCGCTATGATATGGTGGAACGGAGGATGATAGAACTGCCAGTAATTTCTTACATCAAAATCAGGCAGATTAAAGTTTTCGTAAAAATATCTTATATATCCGCAATGACCTATTTCCATATCGAAATTTCCGACATCGTGTTGTCTTACCGAAATATCGGTATAAAGCACATAGGCAAGCCTTAACACAAAACCGAGTGCAAAAATTACAACCACAAAAGCCTTATCCGTCAGTCTGTCTGTACAGGCAAGGTAAATAAGCACAAACGCCGACACAAGCAAACCGTAATTCAGAATATGAAAAGCCGTTGAACCTTTCATAAGTATTATTAAAAGCAGCCCTATCGCACCTGCAAATGAGGCGACAGACATAAACAAAGCCATCTTTTTTCTGCTGTCGTCATCGGTTGTGTTTTTTGAACTGAAATAAATTCCGACAGGAACTCCCGCAAATAATACAATGAGCATAGGAACAATCGCAAATATCGGCAAAAGACTTCCGAATGATGTGCTCGTTGTAATAACCGTGCTTGCAAGGCACAATATTGCAACCGCAATGTACGGATGTGAAGTTACAAATTTTATAAAACCGCTGCAAGGATGATTTTCCCTTTGTACAAGGCTGTGCTCATCCTGCACCAAATGGTTAGGTTTAAATTCCATCAGATTACCTCCAAAACCGATTACTTTGTTTCGTGGTATTCTTTTTCGGTATTTACATTCCAAATTGTGCCCTTGTCTGTTTTGCCTGCCTTTATAGCTTCTGCGGCACGGATAGCGGTAAGCATAGAGTGGTCCATATTATTGTAACGATGCTGACCGTTTCTGCCGACGCAGTAAAGGTTTGTGTATGTATCAAGATACTTGATAAGCTCGTCCATTTGAGCATAAGTATCAAAATAAGCGGGATAAGCCTTTTTGATTTTCTCACGGTGAGAGTCGAGAACTTCGCTTGAACTGATAACGCCCATTGATTCAAGTTCTTTTGTAGCAAGCTTAATGCACTCTTCATCGCTTAAATTCCAGAAATCGTCTCCCTCGGCGCAGAAATATTCAAGTCCGATCCATACTGTATTTTCCGGGTCTTCCACCATATACGGCGACCAGTTGTTGAAAATCTGAATTCTGCCGAGTTTTACACTGGTTTCCTGAACATAAATCCAGCAATCGGGTACGATATTGTTAAGAGTTTTCATCTTGGTTTCATTCTTAAGGTTAAGTTTATTAACAAGAAGTCCGACCGTAACAAAATCTCTGTAAGGAAGATTCTCTGCAATATACTTAATCTCCTTTGAAGGCTCATCGCCTGTCATACCTGCAACAAGGTCTTTAACAGGCATTGACGATACAAAAATATCGCCCTCAATAGTCTTTTCGCCTTCGGGAGTATTGCAAACAACGGCTGTAATCTTACCGTCTTTGCATACAATATTCTTTACGCTGTGATTTTTAAGAAGTTTTGCGCCTCTTTCAATCGCTCTGTCAGTAGCAATCTCCCAAAGCTGTCCCGGACCGTACTTTGGGTACCAGAACTGCTCAATAAGCGAGGTTTCCACCTCTTTTGATGATTTTTTGCCGCCGAATGCCTTTGAGAACATATCCTTTAATACGGCTCTGATTGAAAGTCCCTTTACACGCTGTGAACCCCAATCGGCTGAAATTTCACTCGGATGTCTGCCCCACAGCTTTTCTGTATAGCCCTCAAAAAACATTGAATAAAGTACCTTACCGAAACGGTTAATGTAGAAATTCTCAAGAGAATCTTCGGGCTTTTTGAACATTACGGATTTAAGATAGCTGAAACCTGCTTTCATTGTGGTGAGAAAGCCCATATTTTTAATTGTTGCCGCCGACATTGTAACGGGGTAATCAAAGAAGTGCTTGTTATAGTAAATTCTTGAAACTCTGTCACGCACAAGAATAACCTTGTCGTCCTTTTCGGGGTCAGGGCCGTTTTCAACCAGCGGCTTTTCTCTGCCGAGAATTTTATCGTCAAAAGACGGCTTGCCCTGTACAGGCATAAGCTCGCTCCACCAATTCATTACCTCGTCGCTCTTTGAGAAAAAGCGGTGACCGCCGATGTCCATACGGTTGCCGTTGTAGCGTACCGTTTGAGAAATACCGCCTATACGCTCTGTTTCCTCAAGAATTGTAACATCATATTCGCCTTTTGTATCCTTTAAAAGCTCATTTGCCGCTGTGATACCGGCAGGACCCGCTCCGATAATAATTACTTTTTTCATTATATTTCCTCTCTATCTGTAACAAAATTATTTTTTGCTTTTATCAAATAAAATAAATTTTCTGCCGCAGAAGTTCCATAAAAATACAACTACAGTAGAAACTATCTTGCCGATGTGGTAATACTGAATACCCCAAAGCCAGAAATACTTTGTTTCGCCGTTTACCACAGCAGATTCGCCGCCAAACACAAGACCTGTCGCAAGCGGATTTTGGAAAAGCCAGATAATTGCGGCATTAATTCCGAGACCGATTACACCGATAAGTGCAAAGGCAAGAAATTCCGCAAATCTGTTTTTTATTTTTGAATTTTTAAATATCCAAAATGTACTGAGCAGGTAATTTACCAACAAACCCGCAACAAAAGAAACGGTTGACGAAACCACGGGATAAACCGAGAAAACCTCTGTTAAAAGCGTCATTACGCCAAAATCAACAACAAAGGCAAAACCGCCTACAAAGCAATACCTGAAAAACTGAATAAAAGTATTGTCGGTATCACCGACAAACAAGCTCTTGATTTTCATATAATTTTCCTTTCACACCGCAAAGCAGTGCTGTTTTTTCCACACTAAGCTATTATATAATTTTAATTCAAATAATACAAAAAGTCAATCTTTTACGCCATTTTTATACAAATTAACAGCAAAAAAAATAAATACCTCTGCAGCCAAAATGCAACGGTATTTTGTGTTTAACGGATTTTATTTAAAATTATGATTTGCACTGTTAAGATTTAATAATTTTAAAATTTAGCGCAAGCCTTTTTAAAGGCTTGCGCCGCAAACAGCGTGACTGTTTGGCTATCGTTAGATTGCGTAAACGGAAAATATTTGTGGGTTTTGCCCACAACCTTTGAAAAGGTTGACCAAACTTTTATAACCGCAACGGATAGTTTAGTGGTTTTCAAGCGTTGTCACTCGATTATCACTTTACTAAACCTTAATAAAAAATCAGGTCAGAGGTTATCACATTTTTACGACATTCTCTGACCGAACTTTTATAATTTTGATTGCGAAAAGTTATACTGCTACGCTCTTTTTGCTTGTTTTTGCCTGTTTAATTTAAAATCTGTTTTGCTCCTTAATGGCACGCTCCATATCTCGTTTTGCAGAGCGTTTTGCCATATCCTCTCTCTTATCGTAAAGTTTTTTACCTTTGCACAGACCCACCTGCACTTTAACCTTGCTGTCTTTAAAATAAAGACTTATCGGTATAAGCGAATAGCCCGTCTGTTTTACAATACCAAAGAGGCGGTTGATTTCTTTTTTGTGCATAAGCAGTTTGCGCACACGCATTGGGTCACGATTAAAAATATTGCCATGGTCATAGGGAGAAATATGCATTCCGTTTATGAAAATTTCGCCCTCAACTATAGAGCACCAACTGTCCTTAAGGTTTACTCTGCCTGCACGGATTGATTTTACCTCTGTTCCGCAAAGCTCAATGCCTGCCTCAAAAGATTCTTCAATAAAATAATCGTGATGTGCCTTTTTGTTCTGCGCTACTGTTTTTAATGAAGCCATTATATTTCACTCCTGCCTTCAAGAGCCTTTGCAAGTGTGTATTCATCGGCATACTCAAGATCTCCTCCGACAGGGATACCGTAAGCAAGTCTTGTAACCTTAACTCCAAGCGGTTTTAACAGCTTGGAAATATATAAAGCTGTTGCGTCACCCTCTACGGTCGGGTTTGTTGCCATAATAACCTCTTTAACATCATCTCCGTTAAACCTTGCCAAAAGCTGTTTTATGGTAATGTTATCGGGGCCGATTCCGTTAAGCGGAGAAATTGAGCCGTGCAAAATATGATACACACCGTTGTACTCGTGTGTTTTTTCGATTGCTGAGGCGTCACGGGGAGTTTCAACCACACAAATAACCGACTTATCTCTTGCGGGATTTGCACATACGGGACAAAGTTCTTTATCCGTAAGATTACAGCACTCTGCGCAATAATGGATTTTTGTGTGAGCATCAGTCACAGCCTTTGCAAGTGCCTCTGCGTCTGTTTTTGACAGGTTAAGCACATAATATGCAAGTCTTTGCGCTGTTTTGTGGCCGATACCGGGCATTCTTTCAAACTGCTCCACCAACACTTCGAGGGGAGCAACATTATAATTAGACATTATTAAAACATTCCCGGAATGTTAAGTCCGCCTGAAATAGTTTCCATTGTGTCTTCCTTTTCCTTACGAGCAGCTCTTAAAGCCTCGTTTGTAGCTGCAATAATAAGGTCGGAAAGCATCTCTACATCTTCGGCGTCAACAACATCAGGAGAAATATCAATCTTTGTGAGTTCCATCTTACCTGTTAATGTTACGCTTACTGCGCCGCCGCCCGATGTAGCTGTGTATTCTTTTGCCTCAAGCTCCTGTGAAGCCTGCTCCATATCGTCCTGTAACTTTTGAGCCTGACGAGCGAGCTGCTGAATGTTGTTTGCGCCACCGTTGCCGTAGCCCTTTGGTAATCTTGCTTTCATATTAAAAACATCCTTTCAATTACATATTTATTCTTGTGTTATTTCTACTCCGCTGCCCTCAAGGCTTTGCACAAGAGAGTTGAGCGGGTCTGTTTTTTCAACTTTTTTTGGTGTTGACCTTTTATAAGGTCCGAGACTGTAATTTTTGCCTGTCAATTCAAGTAAAGTCTGCTTTATTTCTGCTCTTCTGCCGTTTTGTCTTAACAAATCAAACGCAAGCTCATTGTTTGTGTCAATCAAAAGGTAATTTCCGCTTTCGTAAGCTGTCGAACCTGCAAAGGCAGCCGCTATTGACCTTGAAACCGATTTCAGGCTGTCAACTACTTCTACCCATCTTGCAAAAGGCACTGCATTATCGTAAAGTTCGTCAAGGTTTACGCTTGCTCTCTGTGCAACAGGCTTAACCTCCGGTGCAGGCTTTGCAACAGGTGCTTTCTTGTGCTCCGGTTCGGGTTTTGCAAACGGTTCTTCAACTTTGGTCTGTGTATTCGGTACACTTGCCGATTGCGCAGCTTCCGCCTGTACGCTCTGCTGTGCAGGCTGTGCGTAATTTACGGTAATTCCACGCTTTACCGCTTTTTCAAGTGCAGTAACTCTTGCGGTCAATGCCTCTACCGTGCCGTCAAGTTCGGTTGCCGACAGCTTTACAAGAGCCATCTCAAGCTCTGTTCTGTCGCCTGTTCCCCTGCCCATTCGCTGATATGCCCTTGAAAGCACATCCATATAGAAAACTATATCTGCAAGCGAAAGATAATCCGACTGCGTAACCGCCTGCTCAAACTCATCGTCCGACATTATCAGAATATCTCTCGGATTTTTGATTGTTTTAATAAGCATCAATGCTCTGAAATGTTCAACAAGTTCATCACAAAGCCTTGCCATATCCTTTGACTCGGAATACAGCCTGTCTATTATCTCAAGCGACCTTGTGGGATTCTTGTTAATTATAGCCGTTGCAAGTTCAAAAAGATATGTTTTGCTTACAAGTCCCGCTGCATTGCGGACTACTTCCTCATCAATATGAGAACTTACGGCAAGGCAACTGTCCAAAAGCGAAAGTGCGTCACGAAGTGCGCCGTCTGCAACAGATGCAAGCATAAGCGCCGCCGACTCGGTAATCTCTGCATTTTCCTGCGAAACCACATACTCTACTCTGTCTGCTATCGCCTTAGGCGGTATTCTGTGAAAATCAAATCGCTGACATCTTGAACGGATTGTCTGCGGCAGCTTGTGAACCTCGGTAGTGGCAAGTATAAAAATTACATGCTCGGGCGGTTCTTCAAGCGTTTTAAGAAGAGCGTTAAAAGCCTCTGTGGTAAGCATATGTACCTCATCGACAATATACACCCTGTATTTGCACTTTGCGGGCTTAAACTGTACCTCGTCAATTATCTGACGAATATCATCAATTTTACGGTTAGATGCGGCGTCCATCTCGACAATATCAAGAATACTTCCGTCATCAATGCCCTTGCAGATTTCACATTCGCCGCAAGGATTGCCGTTTTGCGGATTAAGACAGTTTACAGCCTTGGCAAGAATTTTTGCGCAGGTGGTTTTGCCTGTTCCTCGTGAGCCTGTAAAGAGGTAAGCGTGGTTAAGTCTGCCGGACGAAACCTCGTTTTGCAAAGTAGAGGTAATATGCTCCTGTCCCGAAACATCGGTAAACACGGCAGGTCGCCACTTGCGGTAAAGCACACGGTACATACAAAACACCTCTCTTCAATAAAAAATGCAAGCCGTCAGCCGAATATTATACGGCATCATGCAAATAAGTGAACGACAGACTTACTGCATCGCATCGGCAATACTGCTTAATGCTGCTCGGTTCCCCGCCTGACATGATTCACAGACCCCAATCGTACAGGGCCTGCCGCTCACTTACTTGCACGCTTAACTGGCTTGCAATTACTTTGTAAGTATAGCATAAATTTTCAACAAAATCAATACCTTTTTAATAAAAATGCAAAAGGTCGGCAATTTCAACAATTACCGACCGAATATTTTTACATATAAATGTTATATTCAAATTTACTTTTTAACTTTTTCCTTATACATTACAGTAAATGCTCTGAAAATTATAGAGCCTACGCCGTTTGCGACAGATACTGTTAATATGTAAACAAACATTTTCGCAACCTGTTCAAGTGATGACGCTGCATAAGAAAAATAACAAATATCTGCAATACTGTGTTCAAAGCCTGCAAATATAAAAGCGGGAATACCGAGGAAAATACCGAGATATTTGCCGAGCGGACTGCTGTTTGCGCTGTAATTTTCTACAACAATATACATAATCATACCGCAAAAAATACCGAGAATAAATGTCTGCAAAAAATTCTGCGAAAGTTTATTTTCAGCAAGAACAACAGCTGCCTCGTTATATTTAGGATTTGCAAATCTCAGCGGAACTGTTGTTATAAGACAACCGACAAGGTTACCGAGCCAAATCATAAGGCAATTCGGATTATTTTTTGTAGGAATAACATAGCCGATTTTGCCTGTAAAAAGATTAAACCCAAAAGCACATATACCAAAAAGTCCCAGGCAGAACAAAATTGAACCGAATACTTTGTTTTCAGATGAAATAAATGCTGTAACACCCAATCCAATCATCACACCGGCAGGTACAGACTTTAAAAATGTGTTCCAATTACTCATATTATAACCCCTTGTTATATACTTTGTATAAATCCGAACTCAAAACGAGAGGTCACAGAAAAAACTCTGCGACCTCCCTAATTGCATTAACCGAAAGGTTTATTATTTATTTAATCCCTCGTAAACTGCAACTGCACATGCAACTGTAGCGCCTACCATCGGGTTATTACCCATGCCGATAAGACCCATCATCTCAACATGAGCAGGAACTGAAGATGAACCTGCAAACTGAGCGTCACCGTGCATTCTGCCCATTGAGTCTGTAAGACCGTATGAAGCAGGACCTGCGCCCATGTTATCAGGGTGAAGTGTACGGCCTGTACCGCCGCCTGAAGCAACCGAGAAATACTTAACGCCGTTCTCAATAGCCCACTTCTTATATGTACCTGCAACAAGGTGCTGGAAACGAGTTGGGTTAGTTGAGTTACCTGTGATAGATACACCAACATTTTCGTGCTGCATAATAGCTACACCTTCACGAACATCGTCTGCGCCGTAGCAACGAACAGCAGCTCTTTCACCGTCTGAGAAAGCTCTCTCTTCAACGATCTTGAGCTCTGATGTGAAGTAATCAAACTGTGTCTTTACATATGTAAAGCCGTTGATTCTTGAAATGATGTAAGCAGCATCCTTACCAAGACCGTTAAGAATAACCTTAAGCGGCTCTTTTCTTGCCTTGTTAGCGTTACGAGCGATACCGATTGCGCCTTCAGCGGCAGCAAAACTCTCGTGACCTGCGAGGAATGCAAAACACTTTGTTTCATCTCTGAGGAGCATTGCGCCGAGGTTACCGTGACCACGACCAACATTTCTCTGCTCTGCAACCGAACCAGGGATACAGAAAGCCTCAAGACCGATACCGATGCACTCTGCAGCCTCTGCAGCTGTCTTTACGCCCTTCTTAATAGCTACCGCACAACCAAGTGTGTAAGCCCAACCTGCATTCTCAAATGCGATTGGCTGAACGCCCTTAACGATGTCATAAGCGTCAAAACCCTTGCTGTTGCAAAGCTCTCTTGCCTCTTCAAGACTTGCAATACCGTATTCGGCAAGGCACTTCTCAATTTTAGGCATTCTTCTTTCCATACTTTCAAATGTAACTGCCATTATAGTGTCCTCCTACCGAATTATTCTTCACGAGGGTCAATGTACTTAGCCGCATTATCAAAACGACCGTACTGACCGATGTTGTTTTTGTAAGCTTCGTTTGGCTCTACACCGTGACGAATGTCCTCAAGCATCTTGCCAAGCTTTACGAACTGATAGCCGCAAACCTCGTCATTCTCGTCAAGAGCTGTCTTGAGTACATAGCCCTCGGCCATTTCCATATAACGAACGCCCTTAGCGTTTGTGCTGTACATTGTACCAACCTGTGAACGGAGTCCCTTACCGAGGTCCTCAAGACCTGCGCCGATCGGAAGACCACCCTCTGAGAAAGCTGTCTGGCTTCTGCCGTAAACGAGCTGCTCAAAAATGTTTTTCATAGCTGTGTTGATAGCATCACAAACAAGGTCAGTATTAAGGCACTCGAGTAATGTCTTGTTAGGGAGAATTTCAGCAGCCATAGCAGCTGAGTGAGTCATACCTGAACAACCGATTGTTTCTACAAGAGCCTCTTCTACGATACCGTCTTTTACATTAAGTGTGAGCTTGCAAGCACCCTGCTGAGGTGCGCACCAGCCAATACCGTGTGAAAGACCTGAAATATCCTTAATATCATAGGATTTTACCCATTTACCCTCTTCAGGAATAGGTGCAGGACCGTGTTTTGGACCTTTTGCGACAGTGCACATCTTTTCTACTTCATTTGAATAAATCATGTGTACTTCTCCTTTCGATTATTGTTGAGCCTCTACACTCATACACATTTATTATAATGCGAAATATCGCATTTTTCAAGCATTTTTTACAAATTTTATCCTGCTTTTGATTTGTATATTTTGGATATATGTGTGGCATACTCAACAAAAAAGCACCTGTGCAAAGCAAAGCAATAGTCAGAATTTACTCTGTCATATCAAAAATTTTCACTGATAATTTTAAAAGTATTGCAATTTTAACATAAGTATAAAATATAGTTGAAATAATCAATAAATTATGCTATAATTTTTAGTATGAGCGTGTAAATACGCATATTGTAAAAAATATAATAAAAAGGCTGATGAGGATGAAAAAATTTTTCGACAATAAGTTAAACACCGTACTCACTGTTATTCTGGGCGTGCTGATACTTGCACTTTTAGGTCACTCTGTAATTTCAGCTCTCACACCGCAGGCAAAGAAACCCGCCGTATCTACTTCTGACACAGCATACAAAAGCCGTGTTAATCCTAATATAACAAAAATTGCCACAGCAGACACCGCAGCAAGCGAACCTACGGAGGCTGCTGCAGCAAAGCCGACTCAACCGGCTTCAACACAGGCAACAACGGTAAAACCGTCAACCGCTCCTACAACTGTAAAGCCAACGACTGCCAAAGCGTCTACGGTTGCCACAACGCAAGCACCTACGGTACAATTTGCCACAGCAATTCCTGCCGCAGAACCTGCCGATTACAACGAGCAGTGGAACGCAGGCTATCTTGTAGCTATTGACAATCCGGACAAAACATACAAGAGCGGTCAGGTTACACTTTCGGATCACGACAGAGATTTGCTTGAAAGACTTTGTATGGGCGAGTTTGGCTCGGGCGGATTTGTCGGTGCGTCACTTATCGCGCAGTCTGTAAAAGACGCAATGTGCTTTGACGGATTTACAAGCGTTGATGCAATCATCAGAGATTATCACTACACAGGCAGTACGGACATTCCCGCAAACGACAATTGCAAACAGGCTGTAAGATATATTTTTGACGAAAACCACGATGCCGTTCAGCACAGAATACTTTATATGTATAACCCTCTCCTTGTTGCAAGCGAATTTCACGAAAGTCAGAATTACATTCTCACATACGAAGATGTAAGATTCTTTGACCGTTGGGGTTATTGATTTTACTCACCACGCCGATTATTTATAATAATTAAACTCCCTTTTGCAGATAATAGTGCAGAAGGGAGTTTTTTTATGATACGAAGAATAGGAGGACACACTCTCGGCTTTGAAGAAATGCCGTCAATAATCGGTTACGCCTCGGTTGCGGGAAAGAAAGAGAGCGAAGGTCCTCTCGGCAAAGGCTTTGACAAGATTATTTATGACAGCTATAACGGTAAGAACACCTATGAACAGGCGGAAAGCACACTGCAATTTACCGCTGTAGAAACCGCAATTAAGAAAGCCGGTGTTAAAGCAGAGGACATCGACTACATTTTTGCAGGAGATTTGCTCAACCAATGTATATCGTCAAGCTTCGGTCTGCGTGATTTCAACATTGCTTACCTCGGGCAGTACGGAGCCTGTTCCACAATGGCTCAAGGCTTGCTTATGACGGCTGTATTTGTTGAGAGCAATGCGGCAAACACCGCTGCGTGCGTTACCTCTTCTCACTTTGCCTCTGCGGAAAGGCAGTACCGTTTTCCTCTCGAATACGGCGGAGTTCGCACACCGACCGCACAGTGGACGGTTACAGGTTCGGGATGTTGCATTGTAAGCAACGCTAAAAAGGGCGCTTGCATAGCTCGGGCAACGGCCGGAAAAATAGTTGACCTCGGCGTAACCGACGCTAATAATATGGGAGCAGCTATGGCGCCTGCCGCAGCACAGACATTCATCGATTACTTTGCCGACACAAATACAAAGCCGTCCGATTATGACGCTGTTTTTACGGGTGACTTGGGCTTGGTCGGCAGCAGGTCGCTCTATGATTTGCTTAGCCTTGAAAACATCGATCTTGAACCAAAGCATTATGACTGCGGTATGATGATTTTTGATTTAGAGGGACAGGATGTTCACGCAGGAGGTTCCGGCTGCGGATGTGCAGGTTCGGTATTTTGCTCGGAAATTTTAAATTCCGTAAACAGCGGAAAATACAACAATATTCTTTTCATGGCAACAGGTGCGTTGATGAGTCCTACCTCATCGGGACAGGGTGAAAGTATCCCCTCTGTTGCACATTTGCTCAACATAAAATTAAGATAAATTTTATAAAAGCTCTGTTCAAATCAAAATTCTTATGATATAATAAAGATGTGTAACGATATTGTTCAGCAGTTGGTAATTATTTGCTACTAATATTAACAGCTTTTGGAAATTTAGCAATATCAGCGTTGATTAGGAGTTTTGTTATATGTTCGGACGCATTCAAACAGTTGACAACAAAGTTCTATATAATATCAGCAGAATGCACAAGCCTGCTTTAACCAAGATTATGGTGGCATCTTCAAGGCTGGGCAATGCCGGCTTTGTATGGTGGGCGATCTGCATACCGTTCTTTGTTGTACCGGAGTGGAGAAAAACAGGCTTTAACTTTGTTTTTGCCCTCTGCCTTGCTCACCTTATGGGCGAAATCATTATTAAGCATCTTGTAAAGAGGACACGCCCTTGTCATCTTCTTGAGGACGAGGAGCAGATTATAAACAGACCGAGGTTCTACTCGTTCCCGTCAGGTCACACTACGGCATCATTTGCATTTGCCACAACGGCGCTGTTAAGATGTCAGCCTGCGGCTTGCCTGCCAATTCTTTTCTTGGCATTTATGATTGGCTTTTCAAGAATTTACTTGAGAGTTCACTATCTTACAGATGTAGTTTGCGGTATGCTACTCGGCTCAACCTGCGGAATTATCTCTGTAATGCTTTTCAATAATGTTTTCAGCTAAAATCAAATAAAAAATATGCACTCTTTGAGTTAATTTGTGGTGACCCCCAAAAGTTAGATTTGAAAGCGTAGTGGCTTTTAGCTGCTACGC
>ENA-OZHH01000408-OZHH01000408.1-human-gut-metagenome-genome-assembly--contig:-NODE-408-length-25809-cov-4.848917_pt1 | contig 25809 bp, 19 predicted proteins | sample MGYA00244045_ERZ653684 | MGnify/ENA primary metagenome ERZ653684 (study PRJEB26926, sample SAMN06165264) | human gut metagenome | biome: ENVO:00009003; feature: ENVO:2100002; material: ENVO:00002003... | reverse complement strand
TTGGCGGTTATACGGACGGGTTGTTTGCCATGCAGCTGCCGCTTTCTGCTGTCCGATCCTCAGATGTGACGGACAGCCTGCTGCAGCACGTGGTGGAAGTAAATGGTATCTCTTATATCCAGGTACATCCCACGTTTCTCTATGAATCCTTGTGGAATCTGATTCTTTTGATCCTTCTGATCCTGTTTACCAGACACAAGCGGTTTGATGGGGAAGTCTTTTTGCTGTATCTGGCAGGGTATGGGATTGGCAGGTTCTGGATAGAATCCCTGCGGACGGACCAGCTGCTGCTGCCGGTCATCGGATATCCGGTGTCTATGGCACTTGCAGCACTTCTTGTGGTCGTATCGGTTTCCTGGATCATCATCTGGCATATCCGCCAGCACAAAAAAACAGTATAAGGTACATTTGGATGGGAAAATCCTCCACACGTTTCCACGTGTGGAGGATTTTTTTGGAAAAAACGGTAGCTGTCGGCTCATTTTCAAGAAAGACCGGGAAAACCCTTGATTTCAGGGGGCTTTTAGGGTATTATGGATACATAGTGGTGGAAAGTGGAATAAAAAATCCACTTTGTGGTGTAAAGTGGTGAACAAACAGAAGTTCAGAAAATGAGGAAGGGGAGGTGAGTCTGCCATGTTTATGGGCGAATACAATCATTCGGTTGATGCAAAAGGCAGACTGATCGTACCTTCTAAATTCCGGGAACAGCTTGGCAATGAATTTGTTGTGACAAAGGGACTGGATGGATGCCTGTTTGTTTATTCCCAGGAAGAATGGAAACGGATTGAGGAGAGTCTTCGTGAAAAACCACTGACTTCAAAAGATGCAAGAAAGTTTATGCGATTCTTTTTTGCAGGAGCTGCAAACTGCGAAGTAGACAAGCAGGGAAGAATTTTACTTCCGGCGAATCTGAGGGAATACGCAGGAATTGATAAAGAAGTTGTTTCCGTCGGCGTATTCAGCCGTGTGGAGATCTGGAGCAAAGAACGGTATCTGGAAAACAACGATTTTGATGACATGGATGAGATCGCAGAGCATATGGCAGAGTTGGGAATTGGAATCTAAATATGGAGTTTAAACATTATTCCGTTCTTTTGAACGAGACAATTGAACAATTACATATTCGCCCGGATGGCATTTATGTGGATGGAACGCTTGGGGGAGGCGGACATTCACTGGAAATATGCAGACATCTGACAACCGGAAGACTCATCGGAATCGACCAGGATGCGGATGCCATTGCCGCTGCCACAGAGAGACTGAAAGATTATGCAGACCGGGTTACCATCGTAAGAAGCAATTATGCACAGATGGCGGACGTGTTGAAGAATCTCGGAATCGAAAAAGTGGATGGAATCATTCTCGATCTGGGAGTTTCTTCTTTCCAGCTGGATACACCGGAACGCGGTTTTACCTACCGGAGTGAGGATGCACCGCTGGATATGCGGATGGACAAGCGTCAGCGCCTGACCGCAAGGGACATTGTGAACGATTACAGTGAAGCGGAACTGTTCCGCATAATTCGTGATTATGGAGAGGATCGGTTCGCAAAGAATATTGCAAAGCATATTGTACAGGCGCGGAAAGAAAAACCGATTGAAACGACCGGGGAACTCAACGCAATCATCCGTGGAGCCATCCCGATGAAAGTACAGGTGACCGGAGGACATCCTTCCAAGCGGACGTATCAGGCAATCCGCATTGAGCTGAATCATGAACTTGATGTACTTCGCGATACGTTAGATACCATGATTGATTTGTTGAATGATGGGGGAAGAATCTGCATTATCACATTTCATTCACTGGAAGACCGTATTGTAAAATCCAACTTCAAAAAGAACGAAAATCCGTGTACATGCCCGAGCAATTTCCCGGTCTGTGTATGTGGAAAGAAATCCAAAGGACGTGTGGTGACAAGAAAGCCCGTTCTGCCTTCGGAGAAGGAACTTGAAGAGAACAGCAGATCAAAGAGTGCAAAATTACGCGTGTTTGAGCGTGTGGAAGATGGAATGGAAAGCAGGGAAGCGTTATGAGCAGTAAAAACTATTATGTAAACGGGAATACCGTGAGAGAACTGGATACACCGGTTCGACACAATCAGAGAACACGCAAAGAAATCGAAGAGGCAAGACGCCGCAAAAACCGTAGAAATGCAGCGAGAAGGAATCGCCAGAGAGCGATGGAGATGAGCCGTGGGTATGTGGTATTTCTTACGGCATGTGTAGTGATCACTGCACTGACTGCCGTTTTGTTTGTACAAATGCAGTCGCAGATGACGACACGAATGAAAAATGTGGCAAATCTGGAGAGTCAGCTAGCAGATCTTCGCGCGGACAATGATGCACGTTATAAAAATCTTACAACTTCAACAGACCTTGAACATATCAAAAAAGTGGCAATGAAAAAGCTTGGCATGAAATATCCAACGGAAAAACAGGTCGTATATTATACCGTGGAAAACAGCAATTTCATGGATCAGTATGAGGATATTCCTTCCAAATAACAGGAGTCAGATGTGAGAAGAAAGAGAAGAAGACCGGCACAGAAATTTAACCGGAAGATGCGGACAAAACTGATGGTTTTGTTTTCCCTTATTCTGGCTGTTTTGTGTGGACTGGTCGGCAGATTGACTTATATTGAACACACGAAAGGGGAAACCTATCAGAAAAAAGTACTTTCCATGCAGTCCTATGACAGTAAAACGATTCCGTACCAGAGGGGAGAAATCATCGACCGTTCTGGTACGGTTCTTGCTACCAGTGTGGCAGTCTATAATGTGATTTTAGACTGTACCGTTGTCAATGACAAAGAAGAGTATGTTGATCCGACCGTGGAAGCACTGGTGAAATGTTTCCCGGAATTGGATGAAACGGAGATCCGCAAAATTATAAAAGAGAAAAAGGATAAACGCTATATTGTACTTGCCAAGAAAGTACCATATGACGAAGTACAGCCTTTTGTGGAACTGCAGGATGCCGTAGACAAAAAGGGAAACAAAGTGAACCCGGATATCAAGGGTGTCTGGTTTGAAAAAGAATATCAGAGGAATTATCCGTTTGGATCTTTAGCCTCTTCCGTGATTGGTTTTACTTCTTCCGGGAATGTCGGCACAACCGGACTGGAGAATTATTACAACAGTACATTAAACGGAATCAATGGGCGGGAGTACGGTTATCTGGATTCGGACAGTGATTTTGAAAAGACCGTTATTGATGCACAGGACGGGGATACGCTGGTGACATCCATCGACGCAAATATCCAGTCCATTGTTGAAGAAAAAATCAAAGACTGGAATGAAAAATACCGGGACAACTATTATAAAGGAACCGGAAGTATCAATACGGCAGCGATTGTCATGAATCCAAACAACGGAGAAATCCTTGCCATGGCAGATTATCCAAACGTGGATCTGAACAATCCGAGAGATCTGAGCAAGTGGTACACCAAAAAACAGATCAAAAATATGTCCGAGGATGAAAAAATGGATGCGCTCAATGAGATATGGCAGAATTTTTGTGTATCCTCAACGTATGAGCCGGGATCTGTACAGAAACCTTTTACGGTTGCGTGTGGACTCGAAACCGGAACAATCAAAGATAAAATGACATTTGACTGTGATGGGTACGAGGATTTTAATGGACAGAAGGTGCGCTGCGTGGCGCGCTACGGACATGGAATAGAAACCGTCCGGAAGACACTTATGGATTCCTGTAATGATGCCATCATGCAGATGTCATACAAAATCGGAAAGAATCATTTTACAGAGTACCAGTCCATCTATGGATTTGGACAGAAAACGGGAATTGATCTGCCGGGAGAGGCAAATACCGCATCTTTGATGTATCAGGTGGAAGATATGAAACCGATCGATCTGGCAACCAATGCATTCGGACAGAACTATAACTGTACGATGGTCCAGATGGTGAGTGGATTTGCGTCACTGATCAATGGCGGAACTTATTATCAGCCGCATCTGGTAACCAAAATCACGGATTCGACAGGAAATACGATTTCCACGGTGGAACCGAAAGCTGTGAAACAGACCATTTCCCAGAGTACCAGCGATAAAATCCGGGATTATCTGCAGAGTGTCGTAAAGGAAGGTACGGGAAATACGGCAAAAGTGGATGGATATTCTATGGGCGGTAAAACAGGAACCGCACAGAAGTTTCCGCGTGGAAACGGAAAATATCTTGTTTCATTTATGGGATTTGCCCCATACGACAATCCGCAGGTACTGATCTATGTGGTTGTGAATGAACCAAATGTGGCAGACCAGCCGCACAGCGTATTTGCGCAGAACATTGCGCGTGAGATCTTAGAAGAAGTTCTTCCGTATATGAATATTTATCCGGATGAAAAGAAGACCGGTGTAAACAAGGGCTATGATGTTACCGGGTCAAAAGACAGTTCACAGTATACCGGAAAGCATAACGGAACCAAGTCCAGAAATGAAAAGAAAAAGAAGAAATAAAGACAGAGAGTTCTTAGAAAGGCTCTGCAGTGCATATGCTTTAAGAAAAGGATCGTGGTGCTTTTCATGGAGTGGAATAAAACCTATCACCGCAGAAAAATATGTATCATATTCTTTTCTGTTGTTCTGATGTCGATGGTTTTGTGCGGGCGTCTGGTCTATCTTATGCTTTTTGAGGGAAAATATTATGAGACGCAGGCAAAAGATCTGCAGCAGAGAGAAAGAAAAATAAAAGCCGCCAGAGGCAAAATTCTGGATCGAAATGGTGTAGTACTGGCAGATAACAAATCAGTCTGCACCATTTCTGTCATACATAACCAGATAAAGGAACCGGAAGCGGTCATTGCCATGCTCGTAAAGGAGCTTGGAATTCCGGAAGAAAAGGTCCGTAAGCGGGTAGAAAAATATTCGTCTCTCGAGAAGATCAAAAGTAATGTCGATAAGGAAACCGGAAACCGGATTCTTGCCTATGGCTATGCAGGGGTGAAAGTGGATGAGGATTATAAACGGAATTATCCATACGATACGCTTGCCTCAAAAGTGCTGGGGTTTACCGGCGGGGATAACCAGGGAATTATCGGATTGGAAAGTGTGTACGACAAATATCTGGAGGGAACCGATGGTCTGATTCTGACGACAACGGATGCCCGCGGTGTGGAAGTTGACAATATCGGAGAGGAACGCAAAGAACCTGTTGCCGGAAATAATCTGCGCACATCATTGGATGCAAATATTCAGATGTTTGCCATGCAGGCGGCAAATAAAGCATATATTCAGAAAGAAGCGGATTCTGTCAGTATTATTGTGATGAATCCTTCCGACGGAGCCGTCATGGCAATGGTGGATTATCCGGAATTTCATCTGAATGAGCCGTTTCAGCTGATTGAGGAGTATAAGGAGTATGAGGGTACCAAAAAGGAGCAGGAATACTGTAACCGGATGTGGCGAAACCAGTGTATCAATGATACCTATGAGCCCGGATCAACATTTAAGGTGATCACCGCGGCAGCGGCACTGGAAGAAGGTGTGGTTTCTTTGGAAGACCGGTTTCACTGTCCGGGATATATCGTGGTGGAGGACCGCAGGATTCGCTGTCACAAAACGACCGGGCATGGAGCAGAAAGCTTTGTGGAAGGAATCGAAAATTCCTGCAATCCCGTGTTTATCAATGTGGGACTTCGGATCGGTGCCGATCACTTTTATGACTATTTTGAGCAGTTCGGTCTGTTACATAAAACGGGGATTGACCTGCCGGGAGAGGCTTCGACCATCATGCACAAGCGGGAAAAGATCGGGCTTGTGGAACTGGCAACCATCTCATTCGGACAGTCATTTCAGATCACACCGATCCAGCTGGCAACCACCGTTTCTTCTATTATTAATGGAGGAAACCGCGTGACACCGCACGTCGGAATGCAGGTGGAGAATGGAGACAAAAAAGTAATAAAAACGTTTGATTTTCCAGCGCAGGAGGGAATCTGCAGGGAAGAAACGTCGGAAAAAATGCGTTTTTTGCTGGAAAAAGTGGTATCCGAGGGAGGCGGAAACAAAGCATATATTGAGGGGTATGAGATTGGCGGAAAAACAGCCACTTCCCAGACCCTGCCCCGTTCCGCACATAAGTACATCTCCTCGTTTCTGGGGTTTGCACCGGCGGATGATCCGAAAGTTCTGGTACTTGTGATCATAAGGAACCCTTCCGGCATTTATTATGGCGGTACCATTGCGGCTCCTGTGGCAAAGGAAATTTTCGAAAACATACTGCCTTACCTTGAATTGGAGCAGTAAATACCTTATAATCGTAATTATACGCAAAGATGGAGGTTGATCGTAATGAAACTTGAAGGAAAAAAGGTTCTGGTTGTGGGAGCCGGAAAGAGCGGCATTGCTGCGTCAGAACTGTTATTGGATAAAAAAATTGAAACTGTTCTCTATGATGGAAACAAAGATCTGGATGTAGAAAAGTTATATGAAAAGGCACCGAAACTGAAAGGAATGCCGGTGCTTTTTGGGGAGCTGACGGATGAGCAGCTGCGTGCATTTGATGTAGCAGTCTTAAGTCCGGGTGTCCCGACGGATCTGCCGGTCGTAGAGCGGATGCGTGCACAGAACGTCTGCATCTGGGGCGAGATTGAACTTGCATATTCCTTCGCAAAAGGCAGACTGATTGCAATCACCGGAACAAACGGAAAGACCACTACGACAGCATTGACCGGAGAAATCATGAAAAATTATTTCAAGGATGTGCGCGTGGTTGGAAATATCGGAATTCCGTATACTTCCGAGGCTGCCACAATGACGGATGAAACCGTAACCGTCGCAGAGATCAGCAGTTTCCAGCTGGAAACCATTCATGAGTTCCATCCACAAATATCTGCAATCTTAAATATTACACCGGATCATCTGAACCGTCATCACACCATGGATTGTTATATTAAGACCAAAGAGGCAATCACCACCAATCAGACAAAGGATGAGGTCTGTGTGCTTAATTATGAGGATGAAGTGCTTCGGGCATTCGGAGAGAGCGCACCGGTGCATGTGGTCTGGTTCAGCAGTGCAAGAAAACTTGCTGAAGGATTTTATCTCGACGGAGAGGAAATCTTTTATGCGCATGACGGAAACACCGAGAAGGTGATCAATGTCAATGATCTGAATCTGCTGGGACGGCATAACTATGAAAATGTCATGGCCGCAACTGCCATGAGTGTGAATTTCGGAGTGCCGATGGAGAAAATCGTGGAGGTGCTGAAGCGTTTCCAGGCGGTAGAACACCGGATCGAGTATGTGACCGAAAAAAGAGGGGTCCGTTTTTACAACGATTCCAAGGGAACCAACCCGGATGCCGCTATTCAGGGAATCCGTGCGATGAACCGTCCAACGCTTCTGATCGGAGGCGGTTATGATAAGCAGTCCACATATGATGAGTGGATTGATGCATTTGACGGAAAAGTAAAAAAACTGGTGCTGATCGGACAGACAGCAGAAAAGATTGAAGTGTGTGCGCATAAGCATGGTTTTATGGATACCGTGCGCTGTGAGACCTTTGAGGAAGCGATCCGTTACTGCTATGACCATGCAGTATCCGGGGATGCGGTTCTGCTTTCACCGGCATGTGCCAGCTGGGGCATGTTCCCGAACTATGAGGAGCGTGGACGGATATTCAAAGAAATCGTTCGTGGATTAGAGGAGTAGTGAGTCGTGCCGAAACGGAGACGTGGGGAAAAGAAAACAACATATTTTGACTATAATCTGTTGTTTATCATTATTTTCCTATTATGTTTTGGACTGGTGATGCTTTACAGTTCCAGTTCGTATACATCAGCAAATAAATATGGGGACAGTGCACATTATCTGAAACTGCAGGCGCGAAATATTGCAATCGGTCTTGTTTTTATGTTCTATTTTGCAAAGAAGGATTATCATGTGTGGAGAAAATTCGGAAGGCTGGCATACTGGGGAGCCCTGGGGTTTTGTTTTGTCGTTCTGGCAAAGGTACCGGGGCTGACGCGAAGCTCCCACGGACAGTCCCGCTGGATTCAGGTCGGACCGATCGGCTTTCAGCCATCGGAGCTTGCAAAGATTGCCATCATTATTTATCTGGCGATGCTGATCGAGCGTATCCCCAAGCAGCTGGATAAGGTTTCAAGCATGGCAAAAGTAGGAATCCGTCTGGTGCCGCTTGTTGTGTTTGTCGCGGTAAACAACCTGAGTACGGCGATTATCATTCTTGGGATTGCTGTCTGTATGCTGTTTGTGGCAAGCCCGAAGTACAAAGAGTTTTTTGTGGTTGCCGTGCTGGGGGTGCTGTTTATTTTCGCATTTATCAATATCGCGTCTTACCGGAGTGACCGTGTGGAGGCATGGAAACATCCGGAGACAGCGGGAGATAAGGGATATCAGACCATGCAGGCGCTCTATGCGATCGGGTCCGGCAAGCTGTTTGGAAAAGGACTCGGACAGAGTCTGCAGAAGCTGGGCAATGTGCCGGAGGCACAGAATGATATGATTTTTTCCATTATCTGTGAGGAACTCGGCCTTTTCGGAGCTGTCTGTGTCATTCTTCTGTTTGTCCTGATGCTCTGGCGGATGATGGTCATTGCCAATAATGCAAAGGATCTGTACGGGGCACTTCTGGTGACGGGCATTATGTCACATATTGCAATTCAGGTAGTTTTAAATATTGCGGTTGTTACCAATACGATTCCGAATACCGGTGTCATTCTGCCGTTTATCAGTTACGGAGGTACCTCGCTTGTATTCCTTATGGCAGAGATGGGGCTTGCGCTGAGCGTGTCGAAGGGCATCCGTCTGGATACGATCGAGTAGGTTTGTCATGATTAAAGAAGAACGAAGAAAAAAGAAAAAAAGAAAAAACATTCTGCAGGTGATACTGGGAATCCTGATTGTGCTTGCGCTGGCAGTTCTGATCATTTTTACCGTTTTTAAAGTAAAAAATGTGGAGGTGGAGGGAAACAAACTCTACGATGCCAAAGTGATTGAAAAAGCAGTATTAAACGATGAGTATTCCTGGAATTCCCTGTATGTATTCCTGAAATATAAATTTGTCAATACCAGTGAAGTTCCGTTTGTGGACACGATGGAGATCAGCCTGAAAGATCCGCAGACGCTGCATATCAAAGTGTATGAGAAAGGAATCATGGGATATCTGTATCTCTCCTCGATCAATAAGAATGTCTATTTCGACAAAGACGGGATTGTGACAGAATTGTCTGACCGTGTGATTGAGGATACACCGCAGATCCTTGGGATTGACTGTAAAAAAGTAGTGCAGTATGAAAAGCTGCCGATCGGCTCGAAGCGGCTAAAGCAGCTTCTGACGCTGACGCAGTCTTTAAAACGCAATGACCTGATCCCGGATTCCATTACCTATGGTGTGGAAAATGAGCCGGTTCTGACATACGGGACGGTTAAAGTTTCCATGGGTTCCCTGGAATTTCTGACCCAGAAAGTGGAGCGGCTGGCAAAAATCAAGCCGCAGCTGCAGGGAATGGAAGGAACACTACATTTAGAAAACTGGACAGAAGAAACGACAAATATTGTGTTTGACAAAACGGAAAGTTCGAAAAAAGATAATAAAAAATCATAATTTTCGGTTGATTATTTGTATGAAAAATTATATTATAGTCTATATGAGTACGTATGAAACATTTTTATGTTTCACGGTGCCGCAGGGCTATAGGAAAGAGGAGGAAGAACCATGCTGGAGATTCGGACAACAGAGACAGATACGAGTGCCAAAATTATCGTGATTGGTGTAGGTGGTGCTGGTAATAACGCTGTGAACCGCATGATTGATGAGAATATAGGTGGAGTCGAATTTATCGGAGTAAATACAGATAAGCAGGCGTTGCAGCTTTGCAAGGCTCCTACGTTGATACAGATCGGAGAAAAGCTTACAAAAGGACTTGGTGCAGGCGCACAGCCGGAGATCGGCGAGAAAGCAGCAGAGGAAAGTGCAGAAGAATTATCCGCTGCAGTCAAGGGTGCAGATATGGTATTCGTTACCTGTGGTATGGGTGGCGGTACCGGTACCGGTGCAGCACCGGTCGTCGCAAAGATTGCCAAGGAGCAGGGAATCCTGACCGTTGGAGTTGTGACAAAGCCATTTAAGTTTGAGGCAAAGAAACGTATGATCAATGCCGTATCCGGTATTGAAAAACTCAAAGAGAGCGTAGATACCCTGATCGTTATTCCAAATGATAAACTTCTGGAGATCGTTGACAGACGTACTTCCATGCCGGATGCATTAAAGAAAGCAGACGAAGTATTACAGCAGGCAGTACAGGGAATCACAGATCTGATCAATCTGCCGGCACTTATCAATCTGGATTTTGCCGATGTGCAGACCGTTATGAAGGACAAGGGTATGGCACATATCGGTATCGGTAATGCCAAGGGCGATGAGAAAGCAATCGAGGCAGTGAAACTTGCCGTTGCATCTCCGCTTCTTGAGACAACCATCAATGGTGCAAGCCATGTAATCATCAATATTTCCGGTGATATTTCCCTGATGGATGCAAATGATGCAGCAAGCTATGTACAGGATCTGGCAGGAGAAGATGCAAATATCATCTTTGGTGCAAAGTATGATGAGACCATGACAGATGAAGCTACGATCACTGTAATTGCAACCGGATTGGAGAATCCATCCATGAAGATGAAGCCACAGCAGCAGGCGGGTGGAATCGGTGGCCGTATGGTATATCCGAATACAAACAATGTCCGTCCGACAGGTTCCGTTGGAATTGTCAGCCGTGCAGCTGCTTCTGGAAACAATAGTTTTCCGGGGGTCAATAACAGCAATTATGTCAATACAGGTACCGGTGTGGGAAGCAGACCAGTCAATCAGCCGCAGCCACAGGCACCGGCTCCTTCCGCTTCAAACTATTCCGGGATTCAGCGTCCGAAGCCGGTAGAGAGTAATGTAAAGCCGGTAGAAATTAATATTCCGGATTTCCTGAAGAACCCTAGAAGATAAAATCGCACAATATGTCGATAATTTCCAAATAACAACCTCTTGTTTTTGCTAAATTATGAGGAATATTTTTCTTATAATAGGAGCAGAGACAGGAGGTGATTTTTTATATATGTATTCTATATGGATATCTTTCTGAAACAAAACTTTCTGATGAATTTTCTTGTATTATCCCTTACCTGTGTATTTTGCAAAAGTGCAGTCTGTCACCGGAATCTGCGCATGTTGGCTGCGGCGGTTTCCGGCACGGGACTTGAAGCGTTTGGACTGATGGTGCTGCCTTATGCAATTTCCGTTCTGTGTACTGCCATCGGCATCGTGCCGCTTATGGTTTTTCTTGCGTTTGGCAGGGAAAATAAAAAACAGAGGATGGTGAGGATTTTAAGCAGCTGGTTGTCCATTGTATTGTTAAACGGAGTGGCAACTGCAGTTTACAATCTGACGGGACTGGAAAATCTGTATCTGTATACCGCATTGGCAACGGCCGGAATCACTTACGTACTTGTCAAAAATCTTGTGGTGTCGGTGCAGAGGCAAAAGCGACAGATGTCTGTGGTTCTGTATAACAAAACGGTGTCGGTTCCATGTATCGGACTGCTGGATTCCGGCAATCTTTTAACCATGCCATTAAGTGGGAATCCGGTACATATTGCAGATGCAGCCCTGCTGCAGAAGCTTGTCGATGAAAAAACGGTACAAAAGGAGATTCCATACCGTGCACTCGGAAATCCGCAAGGAAAATTGCAGGTGTACTGCATGGATGGGATGAAAGTGGAGACGGAGCCGGCAAAATTCTGTGACTGGAAACAGGTATGGGTTGGCTGCGCGGAAAATGGGGTGCTGTGCAATAAACCGTATCAGCTGATTCTGCATGCATCGGTGGCAGACCACTGTGGCTGCACAAAAGATCCATCCCAAATGACAAAAAAACTGAGAAAGGAGAAACGTAATGTTTTCACTGTTTGAACTGGTGTGGAAGAGAATCCGCCTGTTTTTTACGGATGATGAGGTTTTTTACATAGGAGGGGCAGATGTACTGCCGCCACCTTTGGAGAGGGAGCAGGAGAACCGCTGTCTTATCGCTTTAAGCGGGCTGCATGGGGACAGTGAACCCATGACGCGCGAAGACGCAAGAAAGCAGCTGATCGAACACAATCTGCGTCTGGTGGTATATCTGGCGCGGAAATTTGAAAATACCGGAATCTGTGTGGAGGATCTGATCTCCATCGGAACGATTGGGCTGATCAAGGGAATCAATACATTTAATCCGGAAAAGAAGATCAAACTGGCGACTTATGCGTCCCGGTGTATCGAAAATGAGATTCTTATGTATCTGCGCAGAAATAATAAAGTGAAGCTGGAGGTATCGATTGATGAGCCGTTGAATGTGGACTGGGATGGAAACGAACTTCTTCTTTCGGATATTCTTGGAACCGATGAAGATATCATTTACCGGGATATGGAGAATGAGGCGGAGATCATGCTTCTCCGCACTGCGGTTAATACGCTGACTCCGCGGGAAAAAGAAATTATCTGTCTGCGCTATGGAATCGGAAGAAAAGACGGCAGGGAAATGACCCAGAAAGAAGTGGCAGACCTGCTTGGAATTTCGCAATCCTATATTTCGAGACTGGAGAAAAAAATTATGGTGCGGCTGAAAAAATCAATTCAAAATAATGTGTAAGTGTGCTATACTAATTACATAAAATTTGCTCTGAAATAGTAAAATTTATATGCAAAATAACAAGGACAGCAGGATGAAAGGGCGTGGTTTTTATGAAGATTGAATTTTTAGGGGCAGACCGTGAGGTGACGGGAAGCTGCCATTATGTGGCATTTGGGGAGACTCATTTTCTGGTGGACTGTGGTATGGAACAGGGGGCGGATCTGTATGTGAATCAGGAGATACCGGTTAACCCGGCAACGATTGATTATGTGTTTGTGACGCATGCCCATATTGATCATTCCGGACTTCTCCCACTTTTGTATAATCACGGGTTCCGGGGAAAGATTTTTGCAACAACGGCAACCTGTGAACTGTGTAATATCATGCTGAAAGATTCGGCACATATTCAGGAATTTGAGGCAGAATGGAAAAACCGCAAGGCGCGGCGTGCAGGAAAGCCGGAAGTGACACCGATGTATAACATGGAGGATGCGCAGGGGGTTTTAGAGCATTTCGTTCCGTGTACATACCATGAAACGGTGCAGATCTGCGAGGGACTGACCATAAGGTTTGTCGATGCGGGGCATCTGCTTGGCTCCTCCTCCATTGAAATATGGGTGACTGAGGATGGCGAGACAAGAAAACTTGTCTTTTCCGGGGATATTGGAAACTACAACCGTCCATTGATCCGTGATCCGGAATATCTTGAGGAAGCGGACTATGTGATCATGGAATCCACTTATGGAAACCGCAATCACAATACACCGCCGGATTATGCGGCAGAACTGGCAAAGGTGATGAATTCCACGTTTACCAAAGGCGGAAATCTGGTCATTCCGGCATTTTCTGTCGGCAGGACGCAGGAAATGCTTTACTATATGCGCCGGATCAAAACCGAGGGGCTGCTGCCGGAGTATCCGGGATTTGAAGTATATATCGACAGTCCGCTTGCCGTGGAGGCAACAAATATTTTCCATAAGAGTGTGGAAGAGTGCTTTGATGAGGAAGCAAGACAGCTGGTACAGTCGGGCATCAACCCGATCCAGTTTCCGGGACTGAAAGTGGCAGTTTCCAGTGAAGAATCCAAGATGATCAATTTCAACCAGAAATCCAAAGTGATTATCTCGGCTTCCGGCATGTGCGAAGCCGGCCGTATCCGGCATCATTTGAAACACAATCTGTGGCGGACGGATTCTACGATTCTGTTTGTCGGCTATCAGGTGCCTGGAACTCTGGGATATTCCCTGTTAAACGGAGTAAAAAAGGTAAAGCTTTTCGGAGAGGAAATTGAGGTCAGAGCAAGCATTGTAAACCTTCCGGGTATCAGTGGTCATGCGGACCGGGATCATCTGACTGCATGGATTGCAAACTTTAAGAAGCCGCCGAAGAAAGTGTTTATTGTACATGGCGAGGAAACCACCGCGGTAGAGTTTGCGGAACATGTCAGAAACGATGTGGGATTTGATGCTTTGGCTCCCTACAGTGGGGATGCATATGATCTGCTTACCGGAGAGCAGATCGCACAGGGCAGCAGACAGCTTGTGGAGAAAAAGACACAGGGTGTTTACCGTGCAAAATCCGGCGCGTTTGACCGCCTGATGATTGCGGGAGAACGTCTCATTGCCGTTATTAAAAAATGTCAGGGCATGGCGAATAAAGATCTTGGAAAGTTTGCGGATCAGATCAATTCGCTCTGCGATAAGTGGGACCGGTAAATCGGAGGAAAAGTGGGACTTAAGTCCCGCTTTTTCCATATCCGGAACAACCGTGGGAAAATGAATAAAAAAACAGCACATGGGAATCCTTTATTATAAATCCAATTATAACGGAGGAATCCCATGTCTACGTATAAAGTTGAAATATGCGGGGTAAACACGGCCCAGCTGCCAATACTGAAAGAAGAAGAAAAGGAAGAACTTTTCAAAAAGATAAAAGCCGGCGACAAGGCATCCAGAGAAACCTACATCAAGGGAAATCTCCGGCTGGTATTATCCGTGATCAAACGGTTTAATAATCATAATGAAAATGTGGATGATCTGTTCCAGATTGGCTGTATCGGACTGATGAAGGCAATAGATAATTTTGATACGAGTGTCGGGGTGAAATTTTCCACCTATGCGGTTCCGATGATTATTGGTGAAATCCGCCGGTATCTGCGGGATAACAGCAGTTACCGCATTCCGCGTTCACTGCGTGATATTGCATATAAAGCCATGCAGGCAAAGGAACGGCTGGCAAAAAATGCGCAAAAGGAACCGACTCTCGAAGAGATTGCAGCCGAATGTGAGATTCCGGTGGAGGATGTGGTGTATGCCCTGGATGCCATCCAGACGCCCTTAAGTCTGTTTGATCCGGTCTATACGGATGGAGGGGACACCCTGTATGTGATGGATCAGATTTCGGACAAGAAAAACAAGGAAGAGCACTGGGTGGAGGATTTGTCACTTTCCGATGCCCTGTCACATCTGAATGAACGGGATGAGCATATCATCCGTCTGCGTTTTTTTGAGGGAAAGACACAGATTGAAGTCGCGGATGAAATTCATATTTCGCAGGCGCAGGTGTCGCGGCTGGAGAAAAATGCGTTAAAAAGTATGCAGGGGTATCTGCGTACATGATAGCGGTCTGTTGTAAAATGGTTTTGTTATTGCTATCATGTGGAATATACAAAACGGAGAGGAAAAGAAATATCCGGCAGTAGAAAATTGCATTCTTGCTTTTTGCGGTGTACTGTGCTATACTGTCAACCGTTGCAGATTCTGTAAACAGGGGATTGCACGAAAAATTACCGAGTGTTCGAGACCTTCCACTCGTAAAACAAAACTAAAGGAGACAAATGGATATGAGAGACAAAAAGGTAACATTTATTGTTCAGGCTGCTGTGATTGCAGCACTTTATGTAGTGCTGACTTTTGTAGCCAACGCACTGGGACTTGCATCCCACACGATTCAGGTACGCTTTTCCGAAGCACTGTGTATCCTGCCTGTTTTTACGCCGGCAGCGATTCCGGGACTGTGGATTGGCTGTCTGCTTGCGAATCTGCTGACAGGTGCCGTGATTTATGATGTCATTTTCGGAAGCATTGCCACGCTGCTGGCAGCGGTATGTACCTATCTGCTGCGCAATCACAAGATTGCATGCACATTTCCACCGGTTATTTTTAATATGATTATTGTTCCGTTCGTGCTGGTCTATGCGTACGGTATTCCGGCGGTATATTTCCACGGTGTGAATGTAACCATCCCGTTTAATGCCATTACGGTCGGAATCGGAGAGGTGATTTCAGTATGCGTTCTTGGAAGCATTCTGATGCGTGTACTTGCAAAATACAAAAATGTCATGTTCCGTGCCACCGCACAATAAAAAATTATATCTGATAGAAGGTTCTGGAAGTCCCTGCGAGAGCAGGGGCTTTTTATTTTAAGAAATTCTGTAAATAAGCCAGACAATTTTAAGAAAACCTTAATGTCATTCCAAAATAACGTATGTTATCATAAATAACAGGAAATCGTAAAGAGCATTTATGGAAGGAGAAGGTTATGAAAATAAGAAAGAAAATCTGCAGTCTGCTTCTGGTATGTCTGGCATTTTTAGGCATATTTTGTGGCAGAGCAAATGTATATGCAGATCAGAAACAGGCATTGTCGGCAACGGTGACACTGCTGAAACAGGAAAAAGACTGTGTCGTGCAGGTAGAGACCAAAAACAGTGGGGCGGATTTTTCCGGAAAGGTGCGGCTGGTGTTTTCCGGTACAGACAACTCCAGCGGCTGTGCATTTGAACAGTGCCTGACATTGCCACAGAACGGAAAAAAACAGTATACAATGACCATTCCGTATGCCGATGTCAGCCAGACGCGCGGAAACGGAATCGTGGCGTTTATCGATGAAAAGGGAAACGTTGTGGCAAAGGAAGCATTTGCCAGTATTTTTGGCAAAGAAAAGCGCGGTATTGGTGTGGGAGTGCTTTCGGATCATTATGATGCGCTTGGCTGGATGAGCATGAGCGGCCAGACCTATTATCTTCACGGAAAAGACCAGAATGTATATCTGACACAGATGGACGCAGATACATTGCAGGCACAGCTGGATGAACTGTATTTTCTTGTGATTGATTCCTACGATGTGAGTTCACTTGGAAAAGAGAAGATCAAAGCAATCGAGAAATGGGTGAAAAACGGTGGATGGCTGCTGATTGGAACCGGAGAGCGCGGCAAAGATACACTGGGTGGTTTTGATTCCTCATTTATGGAGGTCAGCTGCAAAAGCGTCAGCAAAGTGGGAGAAGAAAATGATGCATCGAAAGAAATGCAGCAACTGGGAAGTTATTCCGGATTTACCGGGATTGATTTTTCACAGATGCCGGTTGCAAAGCTGCAGCGGAACAATATAAATGCAAGTAAAAGCGAAGCTTATCCGGGGTGGGTGTATGCCTGTGGGGATGGTGCCATCGGTGTATGTGCCATTTCTTTTGGCGAAAAACAGATGCAGAAGGCTTCCACGGATCTGTGTTACGGAATTTATGACCAGGTGGCAGGATATTCCATGAGCTATTCCCAGTATGTCAATGACGAGGAATGGGGATGGAGTGGGGAAAATGCATTCGGTGTCATTGACCACCTCAATACGGCACTGGATTTTTCCTGGCTGAAAGTTCTGATAGTGGTCTATGTGATCGTTGTTGGACCGGTGCTTTATCTTCTGCTTTGCAAGATGAAAAAAAGAGACTGGTACTGGCTGGGGGTACCGGCGCTTGGCATAATTTTTATCGGTGTGGTATTTATCGGCGGGCGGAATTTAAAGCTGCATGAGACACGGGTTTATTCGGTGACCGCACAGCAGGCGGATGGAAAAAGTACCACTGGTATCGCCACCTATTACAATGCGTATCATTCCGGGGTAAAACCGTGGAAGGTACGGCTGAATGATAATTACGCATATGGTGGTACAGGTCTCAGTGAATCTTATAGTATGGCATCTTCCGGCAGGGTATATGAAGACCGTTATCACTATTTGGTGGAATATGACAGGGGGCTGTCCCTTGGGGTAAAACCGCAGAGCAATTTTGAAAATGCCTATTTGTTTGCGGCAGGAACTGCCAAAGGATGTGGAAGTATAGACACCAGAGGTCTGGTGCTCACGCAGCAGAAACAGGGGGGAAGCATAACAAACAACACGTCCTATGATTTCCCTTATCTTGTCTGCGTGTCGGATGATACGGTCATGGTATTTTCGGATGTAAAAGCAGGTGAGACCATAACGATAGACGGGAAAAGTAAAAAACCACTGCTGTCCCAGCAGATTTCTTATTTTGATGATGTCTACAGCGTGTTATCGCAAGACAACATGAATGGAAATACATATTCGTATAAGCATAAGGATATGGCAGCCGCACTGTATCTGGGACTGTGCCAGATCCGGCGGAAGAACGATGTGTCGGGTACTGTTGTAGTGGAAGGAGTAACCGCAGACTACGGAAAAACCATAGAGAGCAGGTGCTCGGAAATTTCGTTTGGCTGTCTGTACACGATTGCCGGTCAGGAGGTGTCCAATGCTTCAAATTAGTCATTTGTATAAAAACTACGGAAAATTTCAGGCGGTCAGGGATCTGAACCTGCATGTGCCCAAAGGGGATCTGTTTGGCTTTGTGGGACCAAACGGAGCCGGAAAGACAACAACAATCCGGATGGTATGCGGACTTATGCCGCCGACAGAAGGAACCATTACGATCCATGGCGTGGATGCCCTGCTGCATCCGAAGGAAATCAAAAAGCAGATCGGTTATGTACCGGATTTCTTTGGTGTGTATGACAATTTAAAAGTCAGCGAATATATGGATTTTTACGGTTCCATGTACCGTATGACTTCCAGGGAGATCACCGCGGTATCCAATGATCTGCTCGAGCTGGTCAATCTGTCCGACAAAAAAGAGGTTTATGTGGATACGCTTTCCCGCGGAATGAAGCAGCGGCTGTGTGTGGCACGGGCACTCATCCACAATCCTTCCCTTCTGGTGCTGGATGAACCGAATTCCGGTCTGGATCCGCGTGCGCGTGTGGAGATGAAAGAACTTTTGCAGAATCTGCGCAGCATGGGAAAAACCATTGTGATCAGTTCCCATATTTTGTCGGAGCTGGCAGAGATGTGCAACAGCATCGGTATTATGGATCACGGGAAACTCGTAGAAGCAGGAAACATCGAGGATGTCATGGAACATGTTTTCGGTGGAAACCGGATCGTGGTTTCGGTTCACGGGGAGATGGAGCCGGCAGTGCGCATGCTTAAGGAACACCCCCAGATTAAGGTGGAATCGGTGGGAGAAAAGGAAATCCATATCTCGCATGCCATGAAAGAGGAAGAAATCGCGCAGTTGATCGCACAGATGATACAGAATGGAATTATCGTGACAGGATTTTATAAAGAAGAGGGAAATCTCGAATCCCTGTTTATGCAGCTGACAGGAGGGCAGGAAGATGAGAATTAATCCAATGGTAAAAAAAGATATTAAAGTACAGGCGCGCAGTATGCGGATCTGTTGGGAAATATTTGTTTATGAGGCGATTATGGCAGTTGTATTTTTCTTTGCCATGTTTTTGTTTTCCCAGCAGATGACCTATTCGTCTGCAAACATATACAGCAGCATTGTCTGGCTGTATCCGGCACTTGCGGTCACGCAGATTTTTATTCTGGGAGTGGTAGTCCCGGTGCGCACGGCTTCTGCAATTTCGGGTGAGAAAGAGCGGCAGACCTTTGATATTATGATGACAACCAGCATGACCGGATTTTCCATTATTATGGGAAAGGTGCTCACCGCGATGATCCAGAGCATGTTTTATGTGGTGGCAGGACTTCCGATTGTAGCACTGGCATTTGTCATCGGCGGACTCTCATGGGGCAACCTGTTCTGGTTTCTGGCGGTATCATTACTGGTTTCGTTCGTTTCTGCAAGTATTGGAATTTTGTGTTCTTCCATCTGTAAAAAAACGATCAGTGCCATAATTTTATCGTATGGTATCTATGTTCTGCTGTTTATCGGAAGTTTTCTTCCCTATCTGGTCACCTCGGTTGTCCGCATGTCAGGTGGTGTACCGGAAAAATCCTGCTGGGTGCTTCTGGTCAATCCGGGCATGTATCTGCTTGAATTTTTTACCTGGAGTATGACTGGAACATCCGTGGCGGAAGAACTGATTACAAATTACGGGAAAACACTTTCTGTTTCGGGTGCTGCCGTACATTATGGATGGATGGCCGTTTCCACGCTTTTATTTGTGGCACTGGCATTTGTCTTTCTTCTGATTGCGATGCGGCGGATCAATCCGATGGCAGGATATGGAAGAAAACATGCAGGGGGAAAGCAGCATGGATGAAAAAGCATTTCTGTTGCAGGAAATCCGTTACAGCAAAAGAAAACAGAACGTAAAAAAGTTCCTGCGCTATGAAAGCACAGGAATTGCCGCAGGTGGAACCATCGCCATGGTGCTGGAAGGATGTGCGGTGTTTGTCCCTTTTTATACGGTGCATGTGTGGGCTGTTTTGGCAGTTTTATGTGGTGCGGCAGCTGGAGGCATTTATACGGTAATGAAGAGATGTACCATGGTACAGGCAGCACAGCAGATCGACCGTTTCGGGTTTCAGGAACGGATCGTGACGGCATATGGGCGTATCGGAAAAGAGGGCAGTATCGACCGGATGCAGCGCAGCGATGCCGTGCATATGTTACAGGAAGACCATGCATGGAAAAAGGCGCGTGTTTGTCCGGACCGAAGGAAACTTGTGGCACTTTTTCTTTCCCTTGGGCTGGCGCTTGTTCTTTCGTTTGTGCCGTCCCCCGCGCATAAACAGGTGAAACAGCGGCATGCCATCCGGCAGGAAGCCCGGGAAAAGGAAAAAGAAATCCAAAAAGTGATGGATGCCTTAAAACAGACTGACACCGCTTCCATGACAAAAGAACAAAAGAAAGCCCTGCAGGAACTGATACAGTCACTGGCCTTATCGCAAAAAGAAATGCAGCAGGCAGATACGAAGCAGTCACTGGCATCTGCCGGGCAGAAACTTTCCTACAAGTATGGACAGGCGGCACAGATTTCCGGGGCGGATGCCCTGGCATCGGTACTTAAAAATATCCAGGTGAATACCAATACAGGAAACCAGCTGGCACAGGGGGATGTACAAAGCACTACACAAAGTGGTACGCAGCGTGGGGAATCCACGCAGTCTTCGGAAACCAGTTCCCAGGATTCCGGGGATGGGGAAGATTCGGGCAGTGGAAAGGACGGAAGTGGAAGTGGCAATGGAAGTGGAAGCGGAAACGGCAAGGGGACAGGAAGCGGAAACGGAAGTGGAACAGGAAACGGAACAGGCGGTGGACGCGGAACCGGATCCGGAGGGGGAACACATGATTATGTGAGTGTTCCGAATAAACTCGGAAACGACAGCAGTATCACAAAGGACAAGGGGGATTCGAAGAATTCCGATTATTACAAGGCGAAGAATGGTCTGGCATGGAAAGGCGAACACGTGGATTTAGATTCCGTGGTCGGCGATTACACGAAAGAGGCCTACGAAGGCATTGCCAATGGAAAATACCCGGCCGGCATGGAAGATGTCATCCGGAATTATTTTGAAAATCTAAACTGATGGAGAGGAGATCTTATGACAGAATATGAAGTATGCCAGCAGAACACCATGGCATGTGAACAGGAAATTGCAAAGGGAATTATCGGACAAAAAGACGTCATCCGCCAGGTCATGCTGGCACTTCTGGCGGGCGGAAATGTACTCTTAGAAGGTATGCCGGGACTGGGAAAGACCATGCTGGTGCGCACGATCAGCCAGGTGTGTGATCTGAGTTTCCAGAGAATCCAGTTTACCCCGGATCTGATGCCGAGTGACGTGACCGGTACCAACATCATCGTAAAAGAAGAGCAAAAAAGTGCATTCCGGTTTGAAAAAGGACCGATTTTTGCCAATCTGGTGCTGGCGGATGAGATCAACCGTGCCACGCCAAAGACACAGTCAGCTCTCTTAGAGGCCATGCAGGAACACACCGTGACGATCGGAACGACCAGCCATCAGCTGCCGGAGCCATTTCTGGTGCTTGCCACACAAAATCCGATCGAAAACGAGGGAACTTATCCGCTGCCGGAAGCACAGCTGGACCGTTTTTTGTTTAAAGTGCTGGTAAAATTTCCGGACCGGCAGGAACTGCGGGAAATCGTGGAACTGACGGAGGGAAACCATCCGCCAAAGATCGCAAAGGTCATGGATAAGGAAAGCCTGCTTGCAGCGCGCGCATGCGTTGCACAGATTCCGATTGCGGATGCCGTCATGGATTATATTCTGGATCTGGTTATGGCAACTCATGCAGACAATCCGTATATCCGGGAGGGGGCAAGCCCGCGTGCGGCACAGGCACTGATCCGCACGGCCAGGGCACGCGCGTTTATGGAAAACCGCCTGAATGTCTCGTTTGAGGACGTCAAATGTGTCGCACTTCCGGTATTGCGGCACAGGATTCTGCTCAGTTTCGATGCAGTATCGGAGGGGATTACGGAAGATGCGGTGATTGGGCAGATCTTAACAGAAAAGGAACAGGGACTGTATGCTTGATGCGGGAATTTATGAACAGCTGTCGCGGCTTGTGATCGCGATGAAACAGAAAAGCAGCCAGAATATGGCAGGAAACCGCAGATCCGTACAGAAAGGGACTTCTGCGGAATTTTCCGATTTCCGGGAGTATATGCCGGGAGATGATCTGCGCAGGCTGGACTGGAATGTCTATGCGCGGTCGGAGCGCATGTATATCCGGGAATATTTCGAAGAAAAGGAAGCAGTGGTATCGGTTATTTTAGATACCAGTGCATCAATGCACTATGGAAAAAAGAGCAAGGCAGAACTGGCACAGGATCTGTGCGCGGTGATTGCCTTTCTGACTTTGCACCATATGGACCGGCTGGTGCTGTATGACAGCAGCCAGATGGGAACTCCGCTTGTGGTTTCCGGGGGAAAGAATGCACTGCCAAAAGTACTTGGATGGCTGCAGGCACGCACATTTTCGGGGACAGAGACGGATTCTTTTTCCGCCGTGCGCCAGATGCAGAGGCGTGGGGCGGGAGTTACCGTGATCGTCAGTGATTTCCTGACCGAAGCAGCGACAGATCCCACGCAGGATTGTCTGGAAAAAACGATGCAGTATCTGGACTTTACGAAACAAAGACCCGTGTTGCTTCAGACACTGTGTGCGGAAGAACTGCGTGTGACAATGGACGGTACGCGCAATCTGATAGATATGGAGTCCAAAGAAAAACTGCGCGTGACGATGCGTGCGGATGTGATTGCGCGATATGAACAGGAACTGCAAAAGCTTTCTGTGCGGCTGAAAAAAAGTGCATCGGCTGCCGGAGGCACTTATATACTCTGTGATTCCGAAAAAGAGAGACGTGCGCTGATTTTAGAAGATTTAAGACCTTTGTTTGTCTGAGAAAAATTTGAGGATGGATTATGATATTTGAGAGTTTGTGGCCACTGGCATTTTTGCTGGCGGTTCCGGTTGTTGTGATTTTATATCTGCTTGTGCCAAAGGGGACAGACACGCCAGTGTCTTCGAATCTGTTGTGGAAGAAGCTTTTTTATAATGAACAGTCTAAAACGTTCTGGGAAAAGTTTTTGCACAATCTGCTGATGTATCTGCAGATCGTGATCCTTTTGCTGCTTATTCTGGCACTGATGGCACCGTTTGTACAGCGTAAGGGTACCGGCAGTACGGACGTGGTGTATCTGATTGACACCAGCGGAAGCATGAAGCATCTCACCAAAGGGGGCAATACCCGCTTAGGGGAAGCCGTAAGTGAGATCAAAGAGCAGATTGCCGCTTCGGATGGGGCAAAAATATCCATTGTTACCTGTGACGGCACGGGAACCAATCTGCTTGCCGTCCATACTTCCGAAAAAAAAGCACTGTATCGGACGCTGGCAGACATCAAGGGCACGGACACAGCCGGATCGCTTTCCGATGCACTGGCAACCGTACAGACGGTGCAGAAAAAAGACAAAAAGAACGATCTGGCAGATGTCATCGTCTATACCGACGGCATAGGGGCAAAACAGACGAAAAATCTCAAAAGTCAGCTTCAGGCAACCATCCGCGTGGTGGGAAGTCCCGTTTCTAACGTGGCGAATACGTTTCTGTCCTGCACCAAAGACAGCCGTGGGGACACGTATACGGTTGCATCAGGCGTGACAAATTACAGCGATCATGCGGCAAATATGGAGATTACGCTGTATGAGGGAAAGAAAATTCTTGAAGTGCGTACACTTTCCCTTGCCGCAGACGAGACGTATACCTGCCTGTTTAAACAGGTGAACTGGGGAAACCAGCCGCTGCACACCGAACTTTCCGCAGTGACATTTGCCGGCAGCAGCCAGAAGGATTCCTTACATGAGGATAACTGTGCCTATGCACTCAAAGACCAGGTTTCCACGAGCAAAGCCACACTGATCGGGGAAGGAAATACCTATATCGAAAAAGCGTATCTTGCCGTGACCGGAGAGAATCTTTCCAAGGCAAAAACAACGGATGCACTTGACCGTGACGATCCGGGGGTCTGTATTTTTGATGCGGATACAGCAGTGCAGGAATCTAATCAGCAGAAGGCGCAGATGATTTTTGCCAAAGAGGGAAAGAACGAGGAAAAAAATGTCAGCCTGTCCGCCGGCGATACCGAACTGACTTCCGGAATCCGGGACTTTGCGCTCGGGGTAAATCAGACGTATGTGTATGATCTGCCGGTCTGGGCCACGGGCTTTCTGTGGAGCGGAAAGCAGTGCGCCGCATACTACGGGGAACATGACGGAATCCGGGAGGTCGTACTCGGATTTGACCTGCGGGAATCGGATTTTGCCCTGCAGCCGGAGTTTCCGGTATTTATGAACCATGCGCTGCATTATCTTGAGGATAGTTCCCTTCTTTCCCAAAACGTCTATGATGCCGGAGATACCGTGCAGTTTCATGCATTAAACGGTGTGGACGTGCAGCAGATTGCAGCACCTACCGGTCAGGCAGGACTGTTTACCGTAAAAGCGGGCGGCAGAAAGGAATCCTATATTGTAAAATTTGCATGCAGCAGTCAGTCGGATGGACGGATCACGGCAGGCGATTCCGGCAGCCGCAACACGATGCAGCGGCAGCTTGTGCGAAAGCAGATGCGCAATGTCATCCTTATCCTTGTGCTTCTTCTTATGATACTGGAGTGGATCTGTTATGTCCGGCAGATGCGTTACCGTGGGCGGTTTTATCTTGCGGTGCGTCTGGTGGGGCTTGCCCTTTTGGTGCTGGCTGTCTGTGGAATTTCGGTGCCGCTTTCCCACGCGAAAGACACAACCGTTTTTCTGGTTGATCTGTCGGAGAGCAATGCCGCAAATCTCACGCAGATGGAGCAGTATATGAGCCGGCAGGTCAAAGACATGCCAAAGAACAATCAGTATGCCATCGTAACGTTTGGAGCCAATGCGGTTGTGGAACAGTTTCTGACCAGTGAGAAACACAGTTTTCAGATTCTCTCGGCACCGGAGGCGGATGCAACCAACCTTGAGGAAGCCGTTTCCACAGGACTTTCCATGATCCCGGACAATGCGGCAGGACGGCTTGTGGTGCTTACGGATGGAAAGCAGACAAAGGGAAACATCGAGCATACGGCGTCGGCACTGACGGCAAAAAACGTGCAGCTGTATTCGGTTCTCTATGAAGATACAAAGCAGGGGAGCGATGCCTATATCGAAAACGTGGAAATGCCGGAGTATCTTTATCCGGGTGATTCCTATTCCATGACCGTAACTGTGGAAAGCAACTATGAGACCGATGCGAAGCTGCAGCTTTTGCAGGGAACGGAGATGGTCAGTCAGACAGGCGTGCATTTAAACAAAGGCAGCAACCGTTTTGTTTTGAAACAGAAGGTAGTCGGTACCGATGCGCAGCAGTATACCGTGCGCGTGAAGGCACCGAAGGACACCTGTGAAAAAAACAATGATTATGGTACGTATGCGACGGTGGATTCCCTGCCAAAGATTCTGCTTGTATCCGGAATGGGAGAGGACAGCACACCGTTTTTAGGACTTTTGGATGCTGCCGGATGCAATTACCGGCAGGTATCCGCAGTCAGTGCACCGGAT
>ENA-OZHH01000397-OZHH01000397.1-human-gut-metagenome-genome-assembly--contig:-NODE-397-length-26116-cov-12.780707_pt1 | contig 26116 bp, 28 predicted proteins | sample MGYA00244045_ERZ653684 | MGnify/ENA primary metagenome ERZ653684 (study PRJEB26926, sample SAMN06165264) | human gut metagenome | biome: ENVO:00009003; feature: ENVO:2100002; material: ENVO:00002003... | reverse complement strand
TCACTATGGATTTTCTTTATTTAGTTATGTGTTCAATTTCATTTTACAATTAGCCATTTATAAAGAGATTAAATCAGCTAATTACAATATAAAACCTACAATTAACCTTGCTGACAGAAATAAATAATATAATTTCTCTCAGGGCTCACTGCTGCCCCCAGTGCATACGGATGATTCCAATTACCACCAAAATCAAATAAATATATTACGTAATCATCAGGTAATTTTACCGAGTCTTCATTAAAAGACAATCTATGTAAATATTGTTTCTGTAGTTTTCGATTCTCCGACTCTGTATAAATAGGATATTCCTTCTTATCTAAACTTACCATATCCATCTGTTTAGGTTTTAATATATCTCGCTCAGCCTCTACTCTCTCTCGAGTTTCTATATAACGCTTATACTTAGCATCGCTACTTTCACCATCAATTTTAATCTTATTAAACTCAGTCAATACTTGATTCTCTAATTCATATATTTCATCAACAGATTTCTCAATAGGATTATCCACTCGATTTTGTACATATTTGCCCATAGCTACTGTTGTATTTTTTACAACAACTATCGATGTAGGCATTAATGTTTTCAAAGTATCTGCATATTCCATCTTTGAATCAACATAGTTTTTTACATAGACATTGGATAGATCAGATTTCGAAATAACAACTTTAGAATCAGTCCGTGCCTCATCAATGTAAGGCTTCAATTGATCTGGTGTGCCACCAAAAGCTAGTTGTACATATGAACCGCCTTGCAAGAATGCAGGATTACTATGTAGATGAATATTCTTTGCAAAGCTAGGTATTTGTTTAGGAAACCCTGGAATGGCCGCAACTCGCTTATAATCCTTTGGATTATTAATAGGATACTCAATTAACTCTATGGGCTTAAAAAACGCCTCTATTGATTCTTTTATCTCCTCTTTAGTTCTAGGTGTATATAAATCATAAGATTTCCCTTTATTCTTTTCTAGAAAGGCTTTAAATTCTTTATCATATGCTTTATTCTTATCTGCACGCGTTCTGTAGGATGGAATATTAACTGGATGCGTTAATTTAATTTCCCCGTGTCCATTTTTTCTCATATAAGGGCTTACGATACGTAATGGTTTATCTCGATTACCATATCCAATACCTTGCTTATTTGTTTCCAAAGTATTGTAACGTATGATTTGTTTGAGTGCCTTTTCATCCCGATCATTATAAAGGGGATCAAAAATTTGATACTCCACCTTCATATCTGACTTTTGTAATTCTACTAATCGCTGTTTAGATCGTTTCTGGCTTTGTACTTTTAACAACTTAATTTCTTCATCTGAAAGCTCTCTTGGATATTTTGAATTACTCTTCCTAACACTTTTAAAAGCTCCAGGAATTACCTCAACAGACTCCGATGTTAAAGAATCTTCAGATTTTATATTACTTTTTATTCCAACACTTACCGTCTGACTTTGATTTTCAACTGATACAGCCAAACTAGATTGACTAGACAATGCTAGTGAAAGCATGCATAAGGCAATACTTTTTTTAATCATATCTCTCTCCCATAAAACTCTGCTAATCCAGATATAGAAAAAGGACCTACAGCGAACTGTAGATCCTTATATTTGGTGCGGTTGGAGGGACTTGAACCCTCACGAGCGTACGCTCACCACCCCCTCAAGATGGCGTGGCATTTAATAAATATTTATAAACTCAAGGAATACAGTATCTATCAGCTTTTATATAACATATATAATTATATATTTTAGCATATTTTAATATAAATTGATGTCAAATTGATGTCAAAACTGCAAAAAATAGGGCACCTACTTTTATAGTAAGTGCCCTTGTTTAATAATCAAAAGTTGTCTGCATATCCACCTTTATGCAGTAAGGAGAAATGGGATCACCTCCATGTTATCTGCGTAAAGCACTAGCCAAGAAAAGTGCAGCATTACTAATCGCCCATGTATCACGTTGCCGGCGTAACCTTTGTTCTGTTCGTTTATTGTTCTTTATTTCCGCTTTCAACTCGTTCGATGATGCGTAAGCTGCGTCCAATGAGTTCGCTTGCTCGGTTGTTATTTCCGATGCTTTCGCTAACTCTTCGCCCTGTTTCTTGTTGATAGTTTTGAGCTCGGCCAATTCCTTGCTCCGTTCTTCGTTGATAATCTTCAATTCTTGTAATTCGGTCGCCTGCTTGACGGTTAAGCTCTGAGCTTCGTTCAATGACAAGTTTGAGTTCTTGATTGAGGCGTCGGCTTCGATTAAGTTCGTTTTGAGTTTGTTCCAGTCTTTCAAGGGCACGCTGATAGTTTCCTCTTGCGGTGAGGTAGCCATCGATGAGCTGGCATGCACCAACGATGAGCAACAAAGCACCAGCAAGCATAATAAACCGCTTAACAGTAATTTGAGATTTAACCGCGTTGAGGTATATTTTACATTTCTCATACATATCTAACCCCCTATTTAATCAAGATCATTCCAACGTGCTGCATAGCCTCGTACATCAATATGAACGAAATCTTGATTATAATATCGTCCAATGCCGTCGGCCCCACATTCCTCGGCCACTTGTGCGAGGTAGTCAACATCAATGCCGTCGTAGGTGATGTCGGCTGCCGTCCCCTCAACGTGTTGAGAATTAGGCACGCCCCCTACTTCTGCATTATGTTCTGGGCAACGATAGCCGCTTAATACTTCAATAGGCTTACCAATACGTTCGCGGATTGCGTCCAATACATCAACGAGCCTTTTATCAATCACATGGTCGAGAATAGGGTGCCCGTCGCTATCGTAACCATGACGGCCGCATTTACAAGCGAATTCGTAATCATCGAAATATGTACCAATTTTCATTATATGCACCTCTTTATTTATTAATACAAAAGCCACGCCCATATATCGTGAGCGTGGCACAAACAACACTATATTATTTTTTGAGTATCATATCTACTCTTGCATGAACCACGTCAAGCAATCCAGATATGGTAGTATTTCCGCCGTCTCGCATATTCTCGAGAATGCTTAATAGTTCTACTGAGCCGAGATATAGCCATACGATATTGACGGCGAAAGCGTATTGACCTGCCATATAGTCAAAGCACCATGCGGCGCCAGTAGCAAGGCAATACGTTAAAACTTTTGTAACGAAAGGCTTGCGCATATGCTTTGAGGATATAATACCTTTTCCCCATGCAGCTGGTATGGCTATATATTTGTCTAATGCCGTTAGATTGTCAGCATTTGCCCCCATATCAATAAGCATTTGATACGATATAGCCGCCCATTTTGTGATGAGGTCTAGGAATACCAGTAATATAAATATTCCTAGCACCTGCACATGTTTTAAGCCAATCATATATATCGCTACATCAGCGATTACGGCAAGCAAGGCTTTTAGTACAAACGAATCCGTCAATGTCCGCCAAGCCTCGCTCATAAAATTCGTTAATTCTTGCATTGCGTTCACCTATTATAAATGGTCGATTGTATCACCAGTATTGATATATTTATGTTGGTCGTCAGACCATTCAATTTGAGATGATGTAAATCGAACATCAAATGTGCCATATTCTACGCTTCCAAGCTTAACGGGTATATTATTCATGTCGTTATTTTCAAACACTAAATTCTTAGGGTTATCAACTAAAATCGGAATATTACCAATCATGTTGTCAGATACGTCTTTAACAGAGTAACTTCTACCGTACCAAGCACCAATTTTAAGAACCGTAGGACGGCTAGCCTTAACCAAGATATTATCGATTGCATATACTTGCCATTTACCCAAGAATTTAAAATTATGTTCGAAATCGCCGTTAAAGTTAACTGCATTAATTTCTAGATTACGACCAAATAGTGCATATTTAACGCCATTTTCCTCGTAAGTTTCATCTGGCGTTCTAGTACTTTCAACAATGCCAGCGATTACTGTTTCGCCAACTTTTGCACCTGTGAAATCGTGATAAGTGAGGTTTATATCATCTTCACCTAATGGCGGAATTGTTACAGTACAAGCCCCAGTACTATCTAGCGTGAAAGGTGTATCATTACCAACTACCTTAACGCTGTAATGTGGCTCCCCTGTAACGGATACCACCTGTTGCCCTTGAATAACGCTTGGAATAGTCAACGGTTTAAAGTCAGTCCGAGGGAACGGCTTACCCATATTACCAATTAATGCGGTGAGTACATCGTCAACGCTGGCACTTTCGCACCATACGTTACCTTGTAATAATAGAGCTTTCGCATTGTCTGCTGTGGCACTTGTGCCGTCCTTGCCTTTTAACGATTTTAGCCACTCAACATATGTACCTTGAAACCCGTTTAATTGAGCGATATTAAACGCACTTAGCCCGTCTTCACCTTTATCACCTTTCAAGGCCGTTAATTGCTCTGGCGTAAAGTCCTCATATCGGAATGGGTCGCCCTTTGGGCCTCGCTGTCCTTGTTCGCCCGGTAATCCTTGCGCCCCCGGAATTACAACGTCAATCACTTTCGGAACCCTTGCTTTAATTTCCACATATTCAAAGTTGTTTGTATCTTCCATAATTATTGCACCCCCTAATGTGCTGAAATATCATGAATGAATTTCATGTCACCCATTACGATTTTAGTGGTATCGTTCCCATGAATAAGGAACACATCATATTGACCGCTCCTATACTTGCGGCCTATGTTATTAGTTGCCTCGGCTGTGATTGTGCAGTAAATAATATTCTCATGAACCACACATTCAGCCTCGGCCAATAGCTTGCCCTGCACGCTCCGCACTTTCATAACAGCCGTACAGTTGCTTAAATCAAAATCGGCACTGACCTCGTAACCTCTACGATAGTCAGCGCCGATGTGTAATGTCTCTGGCTCGTTTCTGATAAAGTTCATATATACCTCGCCTATTCAATTTCTGTAACTAATACGCCAAGCATTCTGTTATTGCCAACTGGAATAAATAATACATCGTCAAAACTATACTCTTCTGGCGATATTGTATTTGGGTTATATTTTGAGTGCGCAACATTTATTTCTGCATAAATTGCAAAAGTTTTTTCATCAATAAATGCGAAATAAAAAAATATTGAACCATTTCTGGCGCCGACTTGACATGAGGGAATGCTTATAGGGCATATCGCTATTGGCTTGTCGAATGTATATCTAGCAATTTCTACATGATTGCCAATTACTCCAGTATAATTAATCTCCCAGCCGTATGGGTCTTCACCGTCGAATGGTTGAGGGTAGTAATCTGCGCCCTCGGCGGTAGCAACCCCCCAGCGCGTATAAGTAACATATTTTTTTACAACGTCTGGTTCATATATGTATTTTTTTATTTTCAGATACTTGTTTTCAGATGAAAATATTAATTTCTGCTCTTTATTGAAAACCTCAAGGCCTTGTTTACCTGTTTTATACTCATCTGAATATACATAACATTTAAAACTATGAGGGGCTGATGGTGAGTGTCTAACTCCGCACATTGTAACAGGGTTTAAAACGCCGTTTATATCAGAAAATGCGCCATATCCATTAAATATGCCCTCTTGATAACTTGGCGTCAATAATTCGGTTTCGCCCTTGGTATTTTTCAAAATAAACCCTTTGTTAAAAGAGCCTTTCCCATTCGGAGCAACAAAAACCAAATCATCTTCCTTTTTGTTGATTATAAAATGCGGTTCATTATAACTATATATCTTATACCCGAATGCCCCTTGTATAGGGGTTGTTACAACCTCTTTTAATGCTAAATTTTTAAAAGAATCATTGATAATAGTTGTCCCCTCTTTATTGGATACTTTAATATACTCCATAGATGATTTTGTACCTTTCTTTAACCAAATCAGCGGCCTTGTTATCAATTGAGTAAAAGATTTGATTGTCCTTGATAGAGATTTGTACAGGCTGCACCATATATGGCCTGTTTTGTTCGTAAGAGATAACAGGTGCGAACGCAAAAATTTGCTCATTTTTTTGTTTTTCAATAGTAATCACCCCGCTATAATCTGTTACTATGTGCGTGCCTAGAAATCGAGTTAATGTCGAGTTTAGGCTTAATATTAAAGACCCTTTTTTATCGTATAGTTCAAAAACAGCTTTATTTATTCCCATATGCCTATCCTTACCCTTAACTGATTGTTTTCATCAAATACTTGAATTAAGTCATCGCTAATTTCAACCCTTGCGCCACTCGTCTTAGTTCGCAATGTACCAATTGTTGCGGTAATAGATGAAAGGCTATCTACCTGCATTTTATCGGCCGTAACAGCCCCAGCCTGTATCATTCCTTTAGCGATGATGTTATTGTCAAACAATGCCTCACCAGTAACATGTAATAATTTGCCGTCTATGCGTGTACCTGCTGGGCTTAGATTGATACGGCTCACCAGTTCAGCGCTGTCAAGGCTATTCATAGCCTCTGTTACTTTTAACTCAATACCGCTTGAAATCTGCGTGATTTGTGAGTTTACGTTGTTCTGATAATTTCTCAAAGTGCGCTGGTACGCATTGCCAAGGTCGATTATCTTGCTACCCATGCCATCGACGGACGTCTTGACTGTTCCGACTTCGCCTTTTAAGTCATTTACTGCTTTATCTATTCCCTCTAGGCCTAGGCTTTCCATATCAAGTAGGGACTTATCAATTTTAGCTTTGATTGTCGCTAGTTGCTCATCACTTCTAGGACCTTCACCGAATAGATCAACAAATGCGACCTGTACGGTATGAACACCACTTTCCAAAGGTATTGTTGCCACGTTTGTTGTGAAGAAATATCGCGTACCGTCAACGTAAATATTAACGCCCTTACAACCTAACTTGATATTATCGGTAGTAATACCAATGCCATTAATCAAGCTAACTATTTTAATGTTAGACGGTTTAGGTGGAATAGGTACGTTATATGTCAATTCTGCCGGAGCGCTATATCCCTTTGTAGGGTTATGAGCATATAAATATACTTTTGCACTCCGTTCTGTTAATAGAGTGCTTAAAGTAGTATTATTGCTTTTACCAATCAACCCATACTCTTGACCTGGGTGCAGATCATATCGCAACTCGTAAAAATCAATATCAGCGTTACGCACCTCTAACCAATTAAAGGTGGCAACATCACCAAACGAAACGCCCAGCCCTTGCGGAGTATTAGGCACTTCTGATTTGAGCTCAACTAATACAGATTTGATAATGCCTTGTGAATAGTTTCCATGACGGTCCTTTACCTTTAATCGCACTTCATATGTATGACCTAATTCACAACCACTAATAACGATTTGATTATCGCCGTTGCCGCCATACTTCCATTCGTTAGTGCCTTCACGATACCATGCTTCGACAGTATCAAATGTATTAATAGCTGGTCGAGTAAATGCAGCCACTACATCAAAGGACAATACACCATCGCCAATTTCGTAATACTTAGTAAATAATGCTAAATCGCTTACTTCCGGAATATAGTATGGCGTGATTGTATATTGGTATGCTTGCACCTCATCTAATCCTTGTTCGTTAGATCCATACATATTGAACGACGTAAATTTAAAATATACCTGCTTTCCGATATCCTCTTTACGATACGGAGCATGATATAACGCCTCATCAACTCTTACGAACCTAGCACCAGCATTGTGCATTGTATCATTAGTGCCATATTGACCGCGTATAATACCACCTAACGCATAATCGCCATTAAGCTGCAATTGAGCTGTCTCATAAGATAGACATTCACCGTCAACCCAGCATAGAGTGTTGGCTCGTTCAGCGTCAACATGACTGCCACCTTTTAATGCTCCTTGATTGATTATCACATTAGCGGTGTTGCTTCCTTGTGTTAGGTTAGTTTTAAGCCTACCCATTCGAGCTTGTTGTGAGATATTGCCAATTCGTTTATAGTTTTCGTTATTGTCTGATAACCATATAGAACAGCCTCCCCAATTAGGCTCTGAATTTACACCGATATATAATTCGTTGCCCCCTACATCACCTGGCGTTTGAATAATAGCTACATCGTTAACACTTGGAGCAGGCACATTATAATCAATAAAAGGTCGTTCATTTTCATGAACGTTATACTTTGCTGGAGCATATGTTCCTGGCGGCTTACCTTCTGCTGTAATTTCAAGTTGTCCATCTGCAGCTTCTGATACTGACGTTATAACTACGATTTGCTCACGCAATCCGCATAACTCATCTGTAATTGTTACTAGGTCGCCTGGTTCCAATCTGCAAAAAGCCCAGTCGAGATGGAATGTATATTGATTCTTTGCATATAGCCGTTTCATAGCAAGCTGTTCAGCGTAGTATTGAGCCCTTGCCTTGGTATAGAGATAATGAGCGGACTTCTTAGACGCTGGTTTTAGACCGTTCTTTTGAACATCTGCTACTACCTCGAATGATACGGTTTCTTTCTCATAGCTATTGGCACGATTAATAAACTCAACTGTTGCCTGATTATATGTTTCCGAGCTATCTTTTCGCTTATACACAATAAGTTGTCCATCGCTGGCCGGAATAAGATCATCTGCTGTTAAGTTATATTGAATTTGATTAGCTGGCGACCAATCGCCGATAGGCTTATCGGCTAATGGTACAATTTTCAAACGGTCTGTAGACCAAAAGACAAGGCTGTTTGTAATTTCAGCTATATCATTGATTACGTTTTGAGCCTTTGAGCTTTTACTGTCCGGAGGTGTACTAATTAGAATATCGGCTGCTTTGCAGTAGGCACGATAATTTTCTAATCCGTCTATACTTACATCGTCAATGCCGATAGACTTTAACACATGCACAATATAATCGGCAGGGTTTACATCGATACCGTCGCCAGTATCTAATAGCTTTCCTCTAATTTCAAAATTAAATTGAGGTAGGCTACCTCGTTCCCCTAAATCAACCACCCCAGCCATATATGCCAAGCCACTATAAGGCAATGCCTTTTCAGGGTGCTTTGATAAAACATAAGGCCACGGAGTTTGTCCAAAATCGCCATTATATGCCGTCAGTTCGATTTTTTCGCTCGGATAGGTATATATCTCCTTGTCTCGCCAAACCTTCCCTATGCCAGCGATAGGGCCCTCACATAAGCCAATGGCACATGCCACTGTATAGGTGTAGGTTATTTCAGTATGCTTTGAACCGCCACCTTTACCAGTTCTTGTCGTACTGCGATGTTCATGAGGTGTGAAATCGTCGTAGTAAATAATATTGCCACTCAATCGTGTAGTGCCTAACACTTCCGGCACTACCTCACCATACGAAGCACTATTGATTTGAAAATCAGCAATCATATCGGCTCGATTAGTGGTGTTTTTACCACGATTAAATAAAAAGCCCATTATTTACCACCTTTCCTGAAACGATATACAGCACGTAAGCGACTTTTTCCTTTTGCGTCATAAAATAATACATCATCAATAGATGAAAGAATAACGCCCAAGTCAACGAAAGCATGAATTACTAAATTGTTACCAATATAAATGGCACCGTGAGAAATGCAACGTCCATATTGGTATAGTAAGAAATCACCGATACGAAGATCATCAAAAGGCACCTCGTCTGCTACTTGCTTGACATACTTTAGGTACTTTTCTTCTGAACGATGTAAATGCCATTCATTGGAATAGTTTTCGATATTGAAATCCGCAATATTCATTAGGCCACTATCAACCACTGCAGCCACCAATAAATATGAGCAGTCTACCCCTTTGCCTTTCACCATAGCGTTATTTTGATACGGAGTTCCTAGCCATTCACATGCAGCATTTGCTATACGTTCACCTGTTGTTAATTTCATCGTATCGTCTCCTTTAAAGGAACATAAGGTGTCGCCCTATTCCGACTAAAATTATTGAATTTATTCTTACAAGTAGTCGGTGTTTTGTCGCACCCTGGATAGATATAGGCTACATCACCAATACGAGGTGATGTGTTTGTTGCACTCATATAAATAATGGTGCTATTTTTACTATCCATAATTTGCGTTGCTTGCCCTGCTAATGGTCCGCTTATCCATTCCATACCACCGGCTGTATAATAGCCGTCCTCAAACGGTATATCGATTTGCACGGTATTGGTACCAGTAACAGCCGTTACTTTTGCTTTCTTGCGATAAGCCTTAATATCGACACCGCACTCTTTCGAGTAAATACTATAAGGACATTGAGGATAATATCTTCGGTTTGGATATTCGATATTGAGCTTTTGTACAACTGACTTTGCACTAATCTTCAATATAAAGCCACCGCCCTGTGTTACTTCACAAATTCCATGGAATAAGTCAATGCACTCAATCACCTTACCAGCATCGTCAAAAAAGGCACGGCGTAGATCAAGCGTTGCACCGTCTAAACCACCATTATGAGCGACTTCCAATACAGGCACACCACCAATTTGGTCGTTTTGACTAGCAGTAATGGATACGCTTAATTTATCAACGCTAACAGTACTGTTCGTAGCTATTTTTTCACGCGTAATAATAGGGCCATCACCTTTATAAGTGTGGCCCCCGTAATTTACATCTGCATCGGTATCGGCCCAGTAATAGCTGATACCGCTTTTTAGTTTTAACTCGTACAAATCACATGACAAGAATGATTGAGACGTGCTTAAATGATTGCTTAAAATCTGTCCGACTTTCTTCATTTACTCACCTCACTGTTACCAATTTAAAAGACTTAGACTTGAATATATCTTTATAAATAATCTCGTCTGTATAATCACCGCTGAACATAACTTTCCAATAATATGTATAGTCAGCAGTAATAATCGCAGTAGGTGCTACTGTTACCCCTTGTGCTAACCTAATTACGCCCTTATCAGATACAGCATTTATCGGTGTCCCATTAGCGTATAATTTTAGGTTTTCGATATGCGCTACCGGTTCCCTGAAATCACCATACAAACGAACTGCTTGCCATTCAGATTGAGCTCCAGTTCCTAAACGAATGCCCTTTTCCTCAAAATCTTCTGGATCCAACCAAAGAAAAGGAACTGTACCGCCTTTTACTTTTGCATAGAACCCCATGATTTGCTTATGCTCCTCTGGAGTTAATATTGCAAATTCAGTAGTAATTGTATATTGCGGATACTGCCACGTTGTCATGGTACGCACTCGACCGCTTCCTGTACGCTTTATTTTAGTATCCCATTTTTGAGCCTTCGTAGACTTCCACGCAAGGGATTTGATATCCGGAAATTTAATTAAATCTGCCATGCTACCACGTCCCCTCCGTTGCTATAAATTCCCTATCCTGGTTAACTAAAAACTGTCTTAGTGAGCGTCCTGCTGAGTTTTCGAGCCATGTTCCAAATGATTGAGCGTCCATAGCAGATACGTTAAACGTAATGCTACCAGCACCGCCACCATTGGCACGAGCTATACCACCACCAATTTCGTCGTATGTACTTTCGCTCAAAGGTAATACAGCTTCTTTATACTTACCTTCGCCAATCTCAGCATAAGTTGAGCCATAAGCCACACCACCGCTTGCCAGTTTAGGTAAAGATAGATTGCCACTAAATCCACTTGAGCCTGAGTTAAACATGCCGGAAAACGCACTTTGTGTAGCTGTTTGAGCTACACCAGCTGCCGTGTTAGCACTCCATGCAGCCATACCAGCGATAGCACTAGCGCCACCTGTTGCCATGCTAACTTGTTGAGCCAATGCAGCCCATGCCGGATATTGAGCATTAGCCGTAGCAATACCGGTTGCAGCCTCCTGACTTTGTATCATTTTACCGAATACGGCTTTTTTAACCATAGCCGCTATCCAACTTGCAATGAAATCTGCAACAGTCTTTAAAATAGCTTTACCAATATTTTGAATGGCACTCATTAAAGTAGTAGTGCCTTGAATAAGACCTGAAATGCCACTCTGCATGCTATCTATACCAGCGTTTAAAGCATCAAATAATAGTTGCTGTCCATTCCAATGAGCATCGACTGTGGCTTGTTTCCACTCTTCGAGGAGCTGTTTTTTTGAGTCATAGTGCTGTTGCTCTGCAATATATTCATCACTTAATGCAGCTTGTAACGCCTCGAAGTTTTGAGTTCGCATAGCTTCATCAATAGCATATTTCTCGTTTGCCAACTCGGTATGTTGTTGCAAAGCCTTTTTTGCATACTCGTCTTGTGCCGCTAACAACTCCTCGTTTTTCATTTTCTCGTAGGAGATTTGTCCGTCAGCACTCATTTCGAATTCAACACCTCGTTGTTTTAACAGATCAATATGATGTTGTTGCTCCATTTTGTCCATTTTCATGAACTTATCAACCATTTCTGCATAGCGGTCCTCGACTTCATCAATGGCGTTGGCATAATCTGTTGCCAACTGCACGGCAGGAGATACACTGCCTGTACTATCTTTGCTTGAAGTTTTAAACGCAAAGTCTTGTTGCATATCACGAATACCAGTTTCAATAGCTCGAAGTTTTGTAAATTCCTCTTGCTTGGCCTTGATACGTTTATCCGCATAAACATCGTTAAGGTTCTTTAAATCTTCTTGATAATTAACGTTAGCACTCTTTGATTTATTGAGCTCATCGAGTTCCTTTTTGTATTGCAATTCGATTAGTTCGACTTGATTGCCTTGCATTTCCAAGAATGATTGCAAGATTTTTTCGTGGACCTCTTTGGCCTCTTTTGCAAGATCCTTTCCGGAGTGGCCTTTACCACCTCCGCCACCTTTTCCACCTTTACCGGTACCAGCGGAACCGCCATCATCGCCACCACCGCCAACGTCTAGGCCAGTATCACCGCCACCAGATAACCCTTGTGTAATTTGTGAAGCCATATTAACGCCAGTATTTACAATATCTTGTGCTGTTTCCGCACTGATAGTATCAACTTGTTGAATAGCAGTAAAAGATGTACCAAAGAATTTTGCGACTTTATCACCTACACTGTTGAGTTTTGCAATTAACCAGTTAAGCCCTTCGATAATTTTATTCACACCCCAAACAGCGGTGTGCACAATAGTTGAAAATACAGAGCTTAACGTATTACCGAACCCATTAGACGCAGCAGATGCAGTCGCAAACACACCGACCAATGTCATTATGACGGATATCAATATTCCGACTGGGTTAGCCTTCATTACAACATTTAATACACGCTGAGCAGTAGCTGCAGCTAATGTACTACTTCTTAATGCTAGAAATAACGATTTGAGGACAGTTGTCCCCAAAGTCAATGCGCCTATTGATAAGATAGTACCTTGAATGGCTACTTTAACAACAGTCATTGCTAACGCATATGCCCTGGTTGCAATCGCAGAGGCTACTTGTGCCGTTTTCAACGCTACGGTTTTTACAGTTAATGCAGCCGTTTGAGTACTACATAATGCAACAGTCGCTTTATAAGTAATAAATGCCGTTGTAACACCTACAATGGCAGTGGCAACCCCTGGCATGGCAGTTCTAAACAGGTTCGCAAAGCTCGTAACAATATTCTTAGCTGTACCAATTACAACCGATAACGCACTAAATGCACCCCTTACAGTAATAATGGCTGCTTGTGCAGCAGTGCCAACCAAACGAAATGCAATAGACAACCCAGCAAGTGCATCGTTTAATACACCTGAACTTGTCATGTTGCTTATTTCTTCCATAGCCGGTTGAAATGCAGCTATTAATTCATTCTGAACTTGCGTTCCTATATCTTGGAACGTCATAGGAATTTCTGCAAACTTAGCATTTGTTTCTTCTGCACTATTGAATAAGGCTTCCTTGATAATGTCAGCAGTAATAAGCCCTTGCGAGCTCATTTCCTTCAATTGACCGACAGTAAGGCCCATTTCACCGGCAATAGATTGTGCCAACATCGGAGCATTTTCCATGATAGAGTGGAATTCGTCCCCTTGTAACTTACCAGCTGCCATTGCTTGTGTTAACTGGTACATAGCTGATGTTGTTTCTTCAACGCTAGCACCTGAGATTTTGAATTGCTTATTTAACTGTTCAACAAAGTATATAGCCTCATCATTTGAGCTGAAAGCGTCTTTTGCGAGCATGTTTAACTTCGCAACACTATCGGCCATATCTAAATAGCTACCACGAGAACGATTAGCTGCACTATAAATCTTGTCCATAATTTCAGCAGTAGACTGACTGCCGTCATTAATTAGATTGATACGTGCCCTAATCTGTGTAAGTTGGTCGGTGGTTTGAACAGCACTAACTGCCATATCTTTCATGGCTCGCCCTGCAGCTTCAATCCCTATTGCCGCAGCACCAAATGCAGCACCACTTTTGGCAGCGTTCATGATACTAGGAATTTCAATACCAAAGATCTTCTGGGCTTTACTTTTAACAGCCTCCATCGAAGCAGTTACGTCTTTCCCTAGTGCATTTTCTGCTTTTTTAGCCACTCTATCGAGCGCTTGTTCCGCACCGCTAGATGAACCAACTATGCGAACATTGATTTGTGAATCTGCCATTTTCTTATATCTCACCTCCCGCCTGTCTGAATTCTTCCATGAATAACTTTTCCTCTGTTTTGCGTTGCGCCAATGTAATAGGGTGTAATTGCTTCATGATGTCCTCAACTTTTAATCGCTTATTGCCAGCAATATGAACGTTTGTCATTATGCATGTAAAATAAGCCTGTCTACGGTCCTCAATCTCCATTCGCAATTCGTACCCTTCCACCAGTTTGTAATATTCCATAGGGCTTAGTTTCATAAACTCCCAAGGCTTTAAATTGAGTGGACCATAAGCCGTACGCTCGGCCTTAGTTATCCATAAATTAAAAGAGGGGGCTGTATAGCCCCCCTCTAGTTTTTTGCTTCTACTGCCTCTGCTTCTACTTCAGATTGTGCTTTTTCGTCAGCTTCTTCAGGAAATAATGCATAGTACGCAGCCTTACCAAAGACACCGCTACCAATTAACGCTTGAACGATTAATTCTACTAGGTCGCTATATTGAACCGTGCCTTCGTCAAACAATTCTTGTAATTTATCTTGGTAATAGATATAATCACGCTTTTTGCCGTGTTGTTTCATACCAACAACGAATGCAGTAATAAGCTGATTAAATGTCATTGTGCCACTTTGTACAGCCTTAAAAATAGGTTCACCCCATAGCTGTTCAAGTTCAGCAATTCGACCAATCGTAAAGTAAATTGTTTCGCCAGCATTAAATACATCACATGTGATTTTTTTCATGAGTACGCACTCCTTAAATTAACTATAAATTATGGTTGTTTTAACTTGGACAATGGACCTACGCCATTTAAACTGCCTTTATACGTTGCCACATCGTCATGTGGTGTATTCATAGACAATTCTGTAATGGAGCAAGTACCTGTCATATATGCTTTATTAGGGTATTCGATTTTAATGTTGATAAGATCATCGTTCAAGAACGCTTCATCTAACAATTGCAACGATTCTTCATTAGGCATAAGCAATGTTTCAAGGTCGATGGACCATTCTTTAAGGCCTGGGATAGTAGACTTCCAGCCATAAGTGCCTTTATGAGATGCGTCGATGCTATCAGCTTTACGAGATACATCACCTGTACGTTGTCCACCTAATAAAAGCCATTCAGCACCTGTTGTTTCGTCGGTGCCAACATTAACATAAATCAAATAATTTTTACCGGCAGTAGGCATTGCCCCCTGTTGCGGTTTATAAAGTTTTTTTGCTGTAGCTGGTTGAGCTGGCATTAGTAGATACCTCCGTTTGTTTCTTCATTCAAATTAATAAGGCGAGCCACAAACCTGTACTGTGTGCCAATCAATGGACGTACTGAATCATGGTCGCCTACTTTACTTGTACATTTAATATCGATGATTTGATAGCCACTATCTTGCAAGATACACATATTGGGATTTAAACATCCACATTCATCACGCAGCTTAGTCATGATTTTTTCAAGTTTTGTTTCTAGATTTGCTATTAGTTCATATCCAACTGATAGGTCCGGGTCATCATTCCGTCCCCAAACTTCAACAAATAATTCCTGTTGCATTTCAGATTGCACAGAGTTGTCTCCTGGCATCGTTTCTCCTCGAATAACCATAATAACTCCATGACTATCAATCTTAGCAGCCTGTGGGCGCATAGCGCCCAATATAACATTAAAATCATATCCGGAGCTAACAATGATATCTTTAATATGTTTCATTAACTCAAACCACATATTACCCCCTATAGATTTCAACAGAACGATATCCTTTGTACTCTGTAGGGTTACCTGTAAGCTGCTCCGGTGTTATTCGCGATTCCAATAATTTAATACGAGCTTCATAGTATTCTAATTTTTTAGAATAAAAGTCATCCGTCGAACCATTACTAGTATAACTTCCTGGTAAAGCATACGATTTATTAACGCAGACTTCTCGATAGATATATGCAAGGACTAATTCATCGATAGTAAAACTACGTATAACTTTATCCTTTGACACACCCAATCTATCCGCAAGTACATATAGCCATTGTTCTGCTTTGGATACAGCGGTCTCTGTTACCTCTTGCGTTAGCAATTCATCCCCTAATAGGTCGGCCATATCTTCAAAATTATATAGCATACAGTACTCCTTATATTTCAAAACTTAGCGTAATCTCATCTTTTACTAGCCCTTGTGCCACATCATCTAGTGCAATACCGGTATATCTGGAAAAAATACTAGTAATATTTGAGACATTATTCTGCAACGCTTCATACAAAAATGGATCTGGGGCAGTCCCAGGGTGAACCACTTTCCTAGCAAATATAAACCCATTACCGCCTTGTGGTACGAATCTCAATATCTTCTTAAAATGCGGCCGAATTACATGTGCTGGTGTCCCTGCATGTACAAAAGGGCCGTATTTAGCGACATCACTATCAATAAATACAACCCCTTGCATTCCACTATTAGAAATTCGATAATCAACAGCCTTTTCTAAATTCCCTGTTCTCGAGGTAAATCTATGTTTCTCCTGTGCAGTATCTCGAACTTCAATAGTACTTGCTTTTACTGCCTGACAAATACGCTTGTTGAAAATATCCTGGCTATTCATAGCAATTATTTTTTACCGGAACCCTTACCTGAAGTTTTATCCTCAGGAGCTTTATCCTTAGGCTCTTTATCAGCATTTTGGGTTGTATTTTTAGGTTCCTTTACAGGTTTATCTTCCACAACTTCATAGCCGTGCTCTTTAAACCATTCAATGTGGTTAGCATCTTCGGTGAAGCCTTCACCATTCACAAATACAACTGAACCAGTTTGACCTGTATAATCAGGCACTGGAGATTTAATAATCGGCATAATTGACCTCCTTATTTAACCTTAATTTTACGGAATACGCCTGCTGCCTTAGATGCTTTTAATGCAACAGCAGCAACCATTTCGACCTCGCCTTTTTTAACTGCACCAGCATTGGTGAAGTCAGGCAGCCACAAATTAACCACATTATCGCCAGCCAAAGAAACACCGTGGAAACCATCGAGACCAAGGCGTGCGACATATAAAGAAGTTTCACCTTGACCATTAATACCTACCACAGGATCATTGCTACCAGCTTTGGCACCAAGGTCAACTAACGGTGTAATGCCGTAATATTCAACTTGTTGTCCGAATTCATTTAATTGAGTAGAGTACATCGCAGAACGTCTAGCTACTGCTCGAATTTTAGCAATCAATTTAGAGTTGCCCATAATGGCAGATGGCGCACCATCCAAGCCTAAAAGGAATTCATCGAGTTGGTCTAAGAATGTCTTGTAGTTTGCATCAATAGCACCACTATCAGACAAATCAATAGCTGCTGTAGGTGTATATTCAGTAGAAGAACCTAAAAGCGCCTTGTCTAAACCATCAAATGCTTTAGCGTTGGTACCAGTATCGCCATTAATAACTGTGTCATTAAACAATGCAGTTGCAGCCTTGACCTTTTGCTCGATTTGTAATGTTACTTCATCAACAATACCGCCCATTTTAGCGATTACACGGTCGATTTCAAAGGATCCGCCAAATACTTTCAAATCAACAGTATGACGTTTACGAGTTACACTTTGAGGTGTGTATTCAGCATTAATATCACGGAAATCTGCAGTTGGTTGTGTTAATAATCGAGTATAACCATAGGTTAAAGTACCGCCACCGCCAGTAGGAGATACAGCATCATCAAATGTTAAGTTTTCAAATAAAAAAGACGATTTACGGAATTCATCAATAACTCCCATTTGTAAATCGTCTTGTACGTTAAGTTTTGCTTCAGCTAATGTAATTGGCATTAGTTTATTCCTCCGTTATTAGAATTTATAAAATTTATTGGGCTTCAATAGCAGCTGCTACGGCCCCCTTTAAACCTACTGGCTTATTACTGCCAGAATTGTTGCTTCCTGCACCGCTTGTGCCTGAACCACTCCCGCGTTTTTGTACATCTTTAATTGCATAATCTTTACCTTTTAGCCATTCATCTACACAATCGTCAACAGTTCCACTAGTACCATCAGACTTAATATATCCATAAGTACCATCTTCGTTGACTTTGATGTTACCAACAATCAGCTTTGAAAATTCCTTAGGATCCATAGCGTTACGCTTCGTCAAAGAATCAACCACGGCTGCAGAAATTTCAGACTGTACACGTTGTGCATCAGCATTTTCTCTTGCTTTACGCTCGGCCTCTACAGAATCCTCCAGGGTTTTAATTCGTTGCTGCATAGCTACAATACCTGCATCATCTTTAATCCCTGTAGAGGTGATTTTTTCTAGCTTGCCTTGCGCATCAGCAAGCTCACGGTCGGCAACTTCTTTTGCCGCTTTTGCTGCTTTCGCCTCATCATTCTTGGCATTAAATTGACTCTTGGAAACGTAGTTTTCACCATAATCCTTAGTCACTGCCTCTGCTTGTTCCTCCGTTAACCCTAACTTAATTAGTTCCTCTTTTGTCATCTGTATGACCTCCTGTAAAATAAACTTTCCCTCTTCGCTTTATTTTCGTGAGCCACACCTCACGACCGCGGTCTTGTTCTTTTACGCCTGCAATACTAAAAAGGCAACAAAAAAAGCACTTGCTTATGCAAGTGCTAGATCACCTATTATAAATTATTAAATTTCTCGAATCCCAGCTATTTCACTAGCAAATAATTCATATTCACCAACATCTATAGACGCTTCGTCTGGCTCATTATTTACGCTAGATGTATAACCCAATAATTTGCCTTTCATAGTATCTCCATCAACGAATATGACTTCAATATTTTCTGACTTGATTTCATCGTATCGTCTACGCAATTCTTTTTCTGTCATTTTCGTTCACTTCCCTTCGGTACTATATGAATGCCTTTATTAGATACATGCACAGTCGCAAAGCTAGTACTCCGTTTCGCTCCTGTCTCTTCATGTACATCATACCCAATATGTGGGTATATATCAACTAGTATTTTATAGTTCCAATCGCCATTACGTGTAAACCCTATTCCTCCATTATTCGCTCCAACTCTTATTGCCTTCAATACATCAGAATGTGATGGTTCGACATCGTAATAGCTTTTATTTTTTGAGGCATCATATAGCTTACCATCTTTTACATGCATGCTCTGCCGAGCTACATATGATTTATTAAAATATGGAGAATTAATATAGTCTATAATGCGAGCTTTGACATCTTCTTTAATTTCGCCATCTTTCCGTTTTGAGATTTCTTCGACACGAACTTTACCATCTTTTATGTAGTCTTTTAGACTCTCAATCACCGGGAGTCTGCGTTTAAAAACATCTCCACTCCACCCCCTAGCTTTTTCAGTCCACGATATATGCCCATTCATTACTAAGTTGCGTCCATTTACCCCTAATATTTGTTCTTGTTCTGTTTTATTCAACGTCTTTAAATATGACAATCCGCCGGCTTCTACATTAGGCTTTGCAACAGTATTATTAATCATGCCATCGATAACTGGCATAATGCGACAAAGGCAATGTGGATGTGCTGGCAAATGTGGGAACTTATCCTTTGGATACACTCCGCGGCCTAACCCATATAAATCTGCGTTAGCATATACATCGCAAATATCGACAATAGGGTGACTCGAACTCATTCGCCACCGAAAGGCTACCACATCAGGATCATCTAAATGTCTTGCAATTTCCCCCTCAGCATATGCCCTCGCTCGCTCTGTCCGCGCAATGCGCTCTGCATGATATCTTGCCTTTTCTTGAGTTGCAACGTACACCGCACGATTAACGGCTGCGGCATTTCCTTTTTCGATTACATCCATCAGTTCGCTATATGCAGCCCTCATCCCAGGTGTTGTGCGTTGTTCAATTAAATATCGTACTTTTCTGATTTGATGTTTTACAACATCACGCCCCATCTTATCTGTAGGAAGCATGATGCTTAATCGATTAATACGTTTTATGAATATTGGTATTTCAGCTTTTGAAATAATAGTTTCACTACCGTAACCATCAAATAAAGCTTTTGCGGTTTCCATTGTGTGTTCACCTTTTACTATTGCATCTTGAATAGTACGGGTTACTTCACGCTTCACGGCTAAGGATGCGTTGTGCAGTCGTTTGGATAAATTCAGTCCGTCTGGAGCCCACGCCTTCTGCATGGCCTTTGATATGGTTTGTAATTTATATGGCATGCCTGCGATTATTGCACTTTTAGCTGCATCACTGGTTACACCTATATCTACACCATACCCCCTGGCACACTCCTCAACCAACTCATCTATTAACGTGTCTCTCATTGCTTCCATTACAGGATATTTTTTATATGCTTCTTTAACAGCATATTTAGGCGTGTGCCCTTCGTCTAGTAATCGACGTACTTCGGCTTCAAACTCATCAATTATATCGCGTATGACACGTTCGGTTTGCTTATTCATCTAGTCGCTCACTGTTCTCATCCGGATTTTCTCCATTTGAATACATGTCATCTAATACTTCTTGCTGTGCAGTAGCTTCCACTTCTTTAACAATGGCATCATATACATTGCCGTCAATATTAGGCATATATCCATCAAGGATGCGTTTAAGTACTTCAACATAATATGTTTTAGATTTAAACCCTAAATCAAGGGCTTGCTGTCCTTGAGATAAGCAATCAGCTACATCATTAATGTCAAAGTCCCTTGGATATTCGCATTTATAATTCAACTGCTCGCCAGTCCACAATTCATATAATGCAATAATGGCTTTCTCTGCATTTTCACACTGTACAGCGAAGTTTGCTAGCCGTTGATTTGTTCTTTTGAATGCCCACTGTTTAGCAACCCCTGATTTTTCCTGCTGAACCCCTACTACAGAATCAACACCACCTATGCGGTACATTTCTTTAATTTCAGCTTCCTTTTCTTGCATGATAATTTGTGCAGGCCCATTATCTGGAGCAATAAAAGCAGGAGGATGACTAGCCTCTGATGGATATAGTAGTACGTTGTTAACGCCCAAGGTTAAGTCTTCTATTCCTTCATCGGATGGCATGGTTAAAGTAGAAAATGTTTGAGAGTTCAAAATCTGTGTCAATAAACTATCAAGATGATAGACCCTATAGTTCTTTTGTGCTAACGAATAGAACTCTGGATGCGGTAATATAGTTGTTTTCTTAGTGCTACGACCAAACCATTGCACTACAGGAACACGTCCTAACCCATGTTCACCTTCATTAATAATGCCCCGCCCTTTATCACGAATAGTCCATTTTGTGTCTGTCCATTCATAATATACTGTTGAACTACCTCCATTATCATCAGTAACAATCGTTCTATATTCGAATCTAATTATTCGACCTTTGTCATCCAGTTTCCAACCAGTCACATCACTAGGTTCAACTGAAGTTAAATACGGTAGCCGTCTATCGCGTACATTATCAGCCAAACTTTCACCAAATTCTGCTTCATTGTTAACAATGACATACACAACACCATACATTTTGGCAATCAAAGCTTGTTGCTGAATGTATTCTTGTAATGATGTACCTAATCGATCTGCATCTTTTAAGAACACTTTGAATTTAGCCGTTTCTTTATACTCTCTTCGAATTTCATCATTAAAGATAGGATCTACATTCGCATTAATAATCGCTGCGGTATGATTAGAATAGCTTGATAACTTTTTACGGAAATTATAATTGTCTATGCTTTCTCTTGGATGCTGTTTTAAACCACGACCTAAAGAGAATAACCCGGACCCATAGTACGCATCATGTAATAACTGGTATGCATACTTCTGTTCGTTTGTAATAAACATGTAATGAAGTTCCTCCTAATAAATATCAGAATTGATGGATTTAATAACAGGCGCATTCAAACGTTCAACAACGCCTGTCGTTGCGTCTTGAGCATCATCATGTGCATTTTTACCTTTGCGCTGATACTTATACATGGATGTATAGTATTCAGGCCAGCGGTCCTTAAAGTTAACTGGGAATAAAACATAATCCATAACTTGTGTTGAATTTGATAATATTCTAGCTTCCTTATTTTTACTTTGATGGAATGCAGTAATCTTTGTTCGATTACCTGGATACTTTTCTTTTAGTATCCGTTTAACATTTCTAGCAAAACCACGCCCCCCATTATTAGACTCTATATCAGCAATATTTACACTATTCCGATTTATTAAATCTGCAGTTTGTTCTTCAGTAATTTCCATAGGCGCATCTGTATACAACACATCTAACACATATGCGTAGTCTTTATATACTCCATACACAATAGCGCATAAGAAGTCGTCGCCAGTATCTGCAGAATCCACATAAGCCTTCACTGCAGAGAATAGTGGATATCCTTTATCATCCCTAGGAATATCCTCATATGTACTGAAATAAGAGTATAGCCTACCTTTGACGTCAATAGGCTCTTGTTGGTAATTGGCTGATGCAATATCTTCGCCCATTGCTCTAATTTTAGATAGATAGCTATCTTTTGACAGTACATCCGAGCACAGCATACTGCCATCCTCCTGAACCGCTTTCATCATAATCACTTTAGATTTGAACTTAGGATCATCTTTGAAATGCTCGATAGCACGTCCAGCCAAATCATCTGAAGCCCATCGTGTCATGATTATAATAATCTTTCCGCCCTCTTCTAATCGAGAGAGCATTGTGTTTGTAAACCAACTCCAATGTGACTCTTTGACGTTTTCATTATAGGCTTCTTCAGCATTTTTAATGATATCGTCAATTATTAAGAGTGTCGCACCGAAGCCTGTAGATGAACCGTCAGGGGATGTGGCCAAATAGCTATTATAGCCGTCCTTCAAAGACCACATGTGAGCTGCTCCATCGCCCTCTTTGATTTCAACTCCAGGGAATACATCTGAGAAAACGGTTATATTCTCATCAGCTTTAACTTCCTTGATTGCATTTCGCACTCCCTTGGCAAATGTCTTGGATAAAGTCGCATTGTAAGATCCAGTCATTACCTTTTCTTTATGGTTTTTGCCAAGCACCCATTTTGACAGGTTCTGGGCGGTGCGGCTCTTCCCATGTCGTGGCGGTAAATTAAGAATGAGAACATTGTAGATATCGCCCTCATAAAAATCTTGTAATGCATCGCACAAATCAACTAAATATTGACGGTCGTATTCATAAAAGTCACCCTCTAATAGATGGCAAAAATAAAAGAATTCACGTCTCGCAAGTTCATATTTGAACTCCTGTACAACAGCCGGCGTGAATTCCATATTATCTTTCCTCTTTTTCAATAACTTTTCTAATTTCTTCAGTACTTAACCCAGCTAATGGATTGTGATTTACATTAACATCAATCGTCCGATTCCCCATAGAAATATTGGCAACTTCAGCGCGAATCTTATCAATTCTTGCTCGTTGTTCGTCTGTAGCTAGCGGACTGCGACACATAACGTCGTACTGCTGAATCATTTTAGTTAAAGTGGCCATTGCCACTGATTGGGCCTTCATAAATACTACTTCTTTGTCTACCGAAGAAATGACCTTATCTGTTTTAGTAACAGAACGACTGGTCCCTTTAGCAGGGTCAATAGTAACCTCTGTTCTGTTTTCAGTGACCCGTGTATGGTCTTCTATTCCCTCAACATACATCAGCTTTTGTGCTCTGATAATACGTGCAAATTGAACTTTTATGTTCATATATAGAATATCAATGGGGCTTGATTCTTCGACTTCCATAACAATGTCTAAAGTTTCTTTTGGTAAATATTTCGCTAGCAATCCGTGCTTAATAGCATTTTGATTTTGTTTAGGCGCACCACCAGCATTGTATAATGCATTATGATTACCAGGCTGGCCCCCTCGTTTTCTTGTATGCGTACTTTTATTTTTTGTATGCATACTTTTTTTTGATGTATCGCGGAACCACCCATAGCGTGTCTTCCACGATTTAACAGTCGCCAATGACACCCCATACTTATCGGCAATATCCTTATACTTCATGCCATTTAGGTAGTCCTTGTGCGCTTGCTGATGTGTCGTCACATGGCAGCACCACCTCACTCAATTCATGTTGTTTACAAAAACTATTGGGCAACCTCAGAAAATTCTAAGCGTTGCCCATTTCTAATCACATATACATTTTTATTACTTCCAATAAATTCGATATATCGTTTTACTATTACATCACAGTATTTAGGATCTAACTCGATGCATCTACATCTACGCTTTGTTTGTTCGCAGGCAATCAATGTAGAACCTGAGCCACCAAACGGTTCGAATACAAGTTCTTCAGGTTTGGATGAGTTCTTAATTCCCTGTGCACATAATGCAATCGGTTTCATCGTCGGATGTTCACCATTTCTTAATGGCTTATTAAATCGCCATATAGAATCACATTCAGTGCCATTATTAACTTCTATTTCATACCCAGGCACTCTTACTACAATATGGTCCGTTTCATTAGAAAAATGAAGAATATAGTCATTTCCATCTTTTTCGATTTCAAGAGGAAGATTGTCATCAATCACAGTAGATTGTTTTCTGCCGCCATAAAACTTATGACTAGCACCAGGTTTCCATCCATATAGAATTGGTTCGTGTTTCCACTGGTAATCTTGGCGCCCCATTACAAATGTATTCTTAACCCAAATTAGGCATTGTTTGATAAGTAAATCATTATCTCGAATCGCACGTCTAAATTGACCACCACAGCTATCAGAGTGGCAGATATAAAACGCTCCACCAGGTTTTAATGCTTTGTTAACCAAAGCGAATACATCATCAAGAAATATATCAAATTCAGCATCTGACATATTATCGTTTTGAATGGTAAGAGCTTCCTTTGTACCTCCCTCATAAGCCACGTTATACGGTGGGTCTGTAAATACCATATCAACAACGTCCCCCCCCAGTAGACAATCAAGAGATTCTGTCTTTGTTGAGTCGCCACACAATAACATATGCTCACCTAGCATCCATACATCACCGAACTTTGTCATAGGTTCTTTAATTGATTTGATAGCTTCTTCTGCATCAAAATCATCCTCATGAACTTCATCTGCCATTACCTGGTTTAATAGGCTAGCTATATCATCGTCAGAATAGCCTGTGAACTCAGCAAAATCTCCCGTATCAGCTAATAACTCTCCTAATAAGGTATTATCGATATCTGATAGTTCGGCGATTCTATTGTCTGCAATCAGGTCTGCATACTCTGCAGCTTCGCTTTCATAATCCTGCCGGTCAATTGGAACAGTATCTAGGCCTAATAATTGTGCAGCCATTAACCGCCCATGGCCTCTTACAATAAACCCTGAACGGTTACTCACCGTAATCGGAGCTCTCCAACCTTGTGCTTTTATCACTTTGGCTAACAACTCTACTTGCTTATCACTATGGTGGTTAGGATTTCTAGGGTTTGGAACTACAGAGGCAATATCTACTAAATCTGTATACGCGCAATGGATCATAATGTTATCTGCCATTATTTCAGCACTCCTTTATTCTGCTTATATTTACCGCACTCCTTATGAACCTTTGCGGTTTTTGTCTTTACTAACGAATGTGATGGTGCATACGATTTACACATATGGTCTATATGAATTCCATTGGCCTTGCACCAACCTTTCACATTATTAAGGCATCGCCTCTTTTCACAATACACATCTGTCAATCGTATTCACCTCGTTCCATTCTTCTTTTGCATAACCATATTCGATTTTATCATCATAATATACTATATCTGTCTCTTATACACATCTCCGAGCCCACGAGACTACGCTGCATCT
>ENA-OZHH01000387-OZHH01000387.1-human-gut-metagenome-genome-assembly--contig:-NODE-387-length-26626-cov-10.196681_pt1 | contig 26626 bp, 19 predicted proteins | sample MGYA00244045_ERZ653684 | MGnify/ENA primary metagenome ERZ653684 (study PRJEB26926, sample SAMN06165264) | human gut metagenome | biome: ENVO:00009003; feature: ENVO:2100002; material: ENVO:00002003... | reverse complement strand
GAAGAAACTTTTGTTTTCTGCTGGTGGAACTTTTGTTTATTCCGCATGAAACAGATTCATTGACTGGATAAAGGGGAGAAAGTTGCAGGAACTTCCCTGTCAGAAGAGGGAAGTCCGATGGTGAGACATGCGTAGTTTGGCATGTCGCAGAGGTTTCAGTCGCTTGAGTGCCCTTGGAGTCCGACGGACATGTGAGTGCAGTTTCCGCCAGAATTTCTGACTGAGCAGAAAGATCAGGAAGATGGTTCCAACGATACAGACCGCGCCGAAAAGTTCTTTCAGACTGGTCAGCAAAGTCTGCTGGCTTACTGTATCGTAGAGCTGCCGGAGGGAAACATCAGGAGCCCATTCTTTCACCAGGTCCATGTTCTGGCTTAACAGACCGATGTTTTCCTGTTCCATGTATTTCAGCCACCGGTTCAGGATAGCAGTACCCAATGGCGTTGCAATGCTGGTACGGATGAAGCTCAACACGCAGAGTCCCTGAAAGAAATGCTTGAACGGAACTGTCTTGGCTATATAGATAGTCAGTGAGATGTACAGCACTCCGTGTCCGATACCCTTCAGAAAATTAGGGAAATACAGACTTTCGATGTTCAGGTTGGGATGAATCAGGAAATACATGTAATACTGATAAACCACGATCAGAATAAATCCTACCGTGATCAGCAGTTTATATCCTTTGTGCAGAACGGCCTGGCGATAGAAGACAATGCCTGCACCTGCCAGAATTCCTGCAAAGACACACCAGTTCAGTGAAACGGCGTTCAGCATGTCGTATCTCAGAATGGAGCGCATGAAAGTTTCCTGCAGGACGGATGAGGTGGTGAGAAACAGACACAGCATCAGAAACAGGAACAGGATAGTCGGGAAATGACGGTAGGTCAGTACCTGCGGATCAATATACGGGTGGCGCAATGTACACATCCGGTTGATGTTGATCAGTGTGGCCACGGCGGCAGTTACCAGGCATCCGCGGATCAGCGGGCTGTCCAGCCAGTCGTAGTATTCTCCGTAAATGCAGACAAAGACAATGGCGAACAGAACGAGTGTCCACAGCAGGGCACCGGTCCAGTCTATTCCGTACAGGGGCATTTTCTTGGCCACGCGGAAGGGGCGTGTCAGGAAGAACACACAGAACCAGACCACAATCAGCAGACCGATGACCAGCCAGTGCATGTACTGCCAGTTGGCCCAGTCACTCAGATGAGTGGCTACCAGTCCCGAGAGCTGGATGCTTTCGAGTACGATGATGTAGATTACCGGATAGAATACGGAGAAGTTTCCCGAAGGAGTTACGCTCAGACGGATGTTTGAAAAACATTCAAATGTGCCCCACATGCGGAAAAATCCCGAGACAAAACAGGTGGCTATCAGGACGGCAATGTTCTGCGACTGCATGGTGATCAGGTTGCAGACAATCAGAACCGGGCAGACCGTCAGAAAGATGCGTCGTGTCGTGAAGCGGAACTTGAGCCGGAACAGGATGGGGAAGATGACCGTCATGCCGATGAATGAAGCATATCCCGCCATCATGACGTCTTCTCTCAGACAGCCCAAAGCACTTGACATCTGGGTGGAAGTAGGCAGGAATACTCCTCCGTTGAACTGGAACACCATGGCGAAGAACAGGGACAGGAGGATACAGACCGGGGTTGGGATGAATTCCTTGAAATATAAAATTCTCGGACGTTGTTCAGACATACCTTATTTATATATTATAGCTTGACGTAACACTCTACATTCATACCGGCCCGCAGACGGTTCAGATTTTTCTGTTCGTTGTTGCCGGTAAATTCGATGCGGACAGGGATACGCTGTTCCACTTTGACGAAGTTTCCGGCTGAATTGTCCTGAGGAATCAGTGAATAGAAAGATCCTGTGGCATCGGAGATGGAAACAATCCGTCCTTCATAAACGACATTGGGAATGGCGTCCACTTTCATTTCTACCAGCTGTCCCTGTTTCATGTCGGTAGTCTGTGTTTCCTTGTAATTGGCAATCACCCATTTTTCCGTACCGTCTACCAGAGTGACCAGTGTCTGTCCCGACTGCACCAGTTCTCCTTCGTGGATGTTCTTCCGGCCAGTTACTCCGTCGGCTGTGGCACAGATGACAGTGTATGAAAGGTTCAGCTTGGCCAGATTCAGTGCAGCCTCTGCCAGTTTGATGTCCGATTCATTCTGTTCCAGACGCTGGGTCTGCTCCTGTTTGACCAGTTCTGACGACTGTTTCTGCCGGAGCAACTGTTCATAGCGGGCCTTGGCTGCTGCATATTCCGTCTGCACCCGGTCGAATTGCTGGGGTGTCACCGCTTCTTCTTTCATCAGTCCCTCGTAACGTTTGTAGTCGGTTTCTGCATTTTCCAGACGGATCCGCTGCTCTTCGATGGCAGCTTCTGTCACGAAGATATTGTTCTGGGTGGTATTGATGGTGGTGTGCATGGCACTCTTGCCGGCCAGTGCATTCTGATAGTCCGCCTCTGCCTGGGCAACTTTCAGCAGATATTCCGTATTCTCAATGACTACCAGAGTATCTCCTTTCTTGACAGACTGGTATTCTTCGAAATAGATCTTCTTGATAAATCCCTGTACGCGGGTATTGATGGGACTCAGGTGTTGTTTCACTTGCGCATTGTCTGTGTATTCCACATTTCCCAGATGAATGAATTTTCCACATACCCAGCTGATTCCTCCAACCAGAATCAGTGCGATGAAAAAGTTCGGGATGGCTCTTTTCTTGTTTTTTATCATAGACTTATCGTTTGTTTAGTTCTTGTTTGAAAAATCAGAGGTTTCCGGTCAGCTTCTTGAGCAGGTAATACTGATACAGGATTCCGATCTGGTAATTGGCCAGTTGCAGTTCCATGTCCAGCTGTGTATTGCTGGCATCCAGCATATCCGTAATCAGTGCGAGTCCGTTGACATATCGCTGCCGGACAATGTTAAAGTTTTCGTGAGCCAGCTGTACACTTTTTTTCTGTGTGCGCAGACGGATATACGCTTCATTCAGATTGACGTAAGCTTCATGGATGGAGTTGCCGGTTTCTTCCACGGCCAGTTTGCGTGCCTCTTCCATTTTCAGGGCAGACAACCGTGCCTGTTTCAGTTTCTTTCCGTTCTTGAACAGCGCATCCAGATTATAGGAAATGCCTACTCCTGCATACCAGTAGCTGAAGTTGTTGTTCAAGGGAGGCACTTCGATCAGGATCGGTCCGTTGAGATCATTGGCGGCGTGCAGGCTGATGCGTGGCCGTTTCTCGGCACGGAGAAGTTCAATCCGGTTCTTTTCCTGCTCAATCTTTACGTCGGCCAGTCGGACTGATGACGTCAGCGGTATCTCCCGGATCCATTCCGCTTCATCCCGCTTCTCTACTGTCAGCCGGAAAAGTTCCGTTGTATCAGGCTGGATGGCTACATCCGGTTCCAGCCCGATCGTAGTAGCCAGGCGGTGACTCAGCACGTCGATCTTGTCTTTGACAGAAGTCAGTTGCAGCTCCAGACTCTGCAACTGGAGCTCGTAGCGGGTAATGTCACTCTTCAGAGCTGTACCCTGACGGTAGGATGCCCGCATATCCTTGACGAGCAGCTGAGTCTGTGCGATGTTATTTTCATACACCCGTTTCTGGTTGTTCAGCTGGAAAAGATCCAGATAATATCCGGTCAGCATGAAACGGATATCCTGCCGGTTCCGGACATACTCCAGTTCCGCTTCCTTCTGTTGCAGTTTGCTGCGGTTGATATTCCGGTTGATGGCTCCTCCGGCATAAATCACTTGTGAGGCTTTCAGCACGAATGTATTTCCGAAGTGCGGCATATCCGCATGTATGCCGTTTGAGAGGTTGCGGTCGGTCATGACCCCGTCGCCGATGTAACTCAGATCCAGCTGTGCCTGGATGGAAGGAAGCCGGTCATTCTTTGCGATTCTGACTCCCTGCTCAGCCTCCCTGATCGCCAGGTCATGCAGGCGAATGCTCTTGCTGTGTTGGTCAGCCAGTCGGAACATTTCGTCCAGGCTTAGCGTAAGGGGCTGGGCCGGCAAATTTGAAAATAAAAGAACAATACAATTTACAACTAATAATCTCATACCTGTTTGTCTCTGCATACTAATCTCTATTGAATCGAAAACCTGTTTTCCCGCTTTTGGGAATTTCCGGTCCGCAGGCTGCATAAAGGCCTGTCTGTGAATGCGGACGGAACAAAAATGGTGTTATCCTTGTTTTGACTTTGCAAAGTTACGCTTTCTGTCTGGTACGGATTTTGCAGATTACGCAATAAGCTTACCATATTCTGCCAAACCGACACGGAAGAAGGTGAGTAAGGAAATATTTATTATCAACCTAAAGAATGTTTTTTATATGCACAAGTCAGGACAAAAAGACTTCATGGTTTTCATGTCCTCGGTGATCATCCGTCTGCGTAACATGGAGCGGATGGGCACCCTGCATGTCTACCAAAGCACCCAGAACCGGATAGCCGATTTTATGGGTGACCGTTCTCTTTCCTTTGAGGAAATCAATCCTTTGTGGCTTCAGGCTTTCCAGGCCTATCTTTTGGGGCGCGGGCTGAACTGGAATACCATTTCCACCTACATGCGCGTCATCCGGGCCGTGTATTACCGTGCCGTTGATGAAGGAGAAGCTCCTTTCCAGCCGCGGCTGTTCCGCGGGGTCTATACCGGCACGCGGGTCAATGTGAAACGGGCTCTGAGTGAACGTACTCTGCGCAGTCTGCAGACCCCCATATCCTCTTCGCCGGATCTGGACTACACCCGTTGCCTGTTTCTGCTGCTTTTTATGTTGCGGGGGATTCCTTTTGTCGACATCGCTTACATGCGCCGCTGTGACCTGAAGGAATCCAAGCTGACGTACCGCCGTCGCAAGACAGGTACCTGGATGAATGTTCACATCGAACCCGAAGCCCAGCGGCTTATTGCCCGTCTGCAAAGCAAGAATCCCGATTCCTTCTATCTCTTTCCTTTTGTTACGGCAGAAGGTGAGGAAGGCTACCGTCAGTACGGCAATGCTCTCCGCCGTTTCAATTATCAGTTGAAGAAACTCTCACGCATGGTGTCAGGCTGTCCGTCTCTGAGCAGCTATTCGGCCCGTCACAGCTGGGCTACGGTCGCCAATTACCGGAACTTCCAGCCGGAGCTGATCAGCAATGCCATGGGGCACTCATCCGTGAAGGTGACAGAGACTTATTTTATGAAACATTCGGATGAAAAAATTGATGAAATGAACAGAAGTATTCTTACTTATCTGTTTGTTTAAGAAGATGTTATGCGTCCGTTACTTTGTAGGTAACGGGTGTTTCATTTTTGTTAAGACAAATGTCGGGGAATTTTATAAGAAAAACAAACATAAATATATTTTTAACAACAGGATAGTATAATTTTTAACAATACGGTCTTTTTGAGCCTTATGAGAGGACAGGTATTCCGACGGATCAGGTACGGACATAAGGCTTCATTCCACAAAGGTGACGCAAACCCCTGCGGAAACATGCTTCATGTCCCTTTCCGAAGATCAGGCCGATAAAGTATTCTATAAAAGGTTAAAAAGTGAATAAGAAAGGCGGCTGCCGTTACCTACAAAGTAACGGAGAAAAACCTGTTGAAAATGTCATGCTAAAAATGGGAAACATGAAGCGAATTCTAATCTTCTTAATGCTGCTTGTCAGCATTTCTTTGTCCGCGCAAGATGTGGCAGTCAAGACCAATCTTCTTTATGACGCGACGACCACCATCAATCTGGGTGCAGAAATAGGTGTGGCTCCTAAATGGACGGTTGATTTGTCAGCCAATTACAACGGTTGGACCTTTAATGACAACAAGAAGTGGAAACACTGGATGGCACAGCCGGAAGTCCGGTACTGGTTCTGTGAACGTTTCAACGGTCACTTCCTTGGTGCCCACCTGCTGGGCGGTCAGTATAACTGGGGCGGTCTGGATCTTCCCCTGGGAATCTTTGACGACCTGAAGGAGCACCGCTATGAAGGCTGGTATGTCGGGGGTGGTGTCGTTTATGGTTATCAGTGGCTGCTGGGCAAGCGCTGGAGCATCGAAGCCGCTCTGGGCGTGGGCTATGTACGTGCTGATTACGACCGCTATAAATGTCCTCACTGCGGCGAATGGCAGGACTCCGGCAAAAAGAATTACTTTGGCGTGACTAAGGCGGCCATCTCATTGATTTACATAATAAAATGATGGAGGAACGTTTGATGAAGAAACATATTATTTCTCTTGCTATACTGCTGGCATCCGGAGTTTCCGTGTTTGGCCAGAATACCACTTATCTGAGTGAGATCCGGATAACAGACCGTCAGGTTGTGAAGACTTCCGACCGTCAGGTCAATGTGAAGATGGAAGTCTGCCTCGACGAACTGGATATCAGGCGTCAGCATTCGCTCCGCGTGGTTCCGGTTATCCTTTCCGCCGACGGGACACAGGAACGGGAACTTCCTCCTTTTGTCATCAACGGAAAAGTCCGTGACAAGGTGCAGCAGCGTATGGAAACCCTTGACGGTGTTTCTGCCAATCCCGATGCCGTTGTGACAGTCCGCAGAAAAAACGGTTCCTCCCAGGTGCTTTCCTATGATGCTTCGGTTCCCTTCCAGCGCTGGATGATCGGAGGCAATATCCAGCTGCGGGGTTATGTCACCGGCTGCGCCCTTTGTGATGACGGGGATGAAACCGCAACGACAGGCGATATCCTGCCCGAAATGACACCGGAGTATTACAGCCCTGTGATGAAGCCGAAGGAAGAAATCGTTAAGCGCCGTTCTGAAACGCGGAGTGCCCGTGTGCAGTTCCGTCAGAACAGTTCGAATATCCGTCCGGATTACAAGAACAACCGTGCCGAACTGGATTCTGTCCGCCAGTCCATTCTGCTGGTCAAGGACAACAACGACCTGACCATTACCGGTATCTATGTGACAGGTTACGCTTCTCCCGAAGGTTCATTCGACTATAACATGACGTTGTCCGAATGCCGTGCGAAGTCCTTTACCGAATATATTAAGGAAGACCTGAAAGGCATTGATCCTTCCGTATACCATGTGGACTGGAAGGGTGAAGACTGGGCAGGCCTGCGTGAAGAGGTTCAGAGGCATCCCAAACTGCTGAAGATTGATGAGGTGCTGAACATCATCGACAACTGCGGTGACGACAAGGATGCCTGCGAAGAACAGATCAAGGGACTGGTGCCGCCTGAAATCTACCAGCGTCTGCTGAATGAAATGTACGGTCCGATCCGTCGCAACGAATACCGGGTGGAATATAATGTGCGTCACTTCAGTCTGGAAGAAGGCAGACAGATGATCAAGACCCGTCCGGACCTGATGAGCGTAAGCGAGATCCAGCAGGTAGCCGACAGTTATGGCAAAGGCAGTCCGGAATATGTGGATTGTCTGATGCGCGGAGCCAAGGCTTATCCGAATGATGTGACCGCAGTCAACAATGCGGCACTGGCCCTGATGGAAGCCGACCGTACGGACGAAGCCATCCGTCTGCTGGACAATGCACCGCAAGCAGGCGAACTGCTGAACCTGAAGGGAGTTGCCTATTCCAAGTTGGGTGATTATGAGCGGGCAGAGAAAGCATTTTCGGCAGCACAGGCTAAAGGATATGTGCCTGCCGGTGAGAACCTTACCCTGCTGAAGAAATATGCAGAATATATGGCTGAATAAATAGAGACTAAAATAGAAGTGTTTAATTAAAAATGTATTGTTATGAAAATTTCAAAGAGTTTATTTCTGGCATTTGCGGGCCTGGGTTTGTTCGCATGCTCTAATGAAGATGTGACAGAGAATGGTAGTACTTATGATGGTGAGACGACTGTTAATGTTAAATTGAATTTACCTAAATTAGTATCTAATGCTTCTCGTTCTGGTAGTGGAATGCAAGCTGAAAATGGTGCAGAGTCGGGGACTTCTGAGGCAACAACACCATTAGAAGTAAATTCAATTAGAGTTGTTTTAAATGCAGCTAATGGAGTTAAAGAAGAAAAAGAGATTAGTCTTACACATATGGATGGAGATGATACTCAAATTGGTAATATAACTTTTGCTGGCGTTAGATCTCCAGAAAGTTTACAGGTGTTTGTAAATGAGAAAGAAGAAGAAGGTCAGGTTGAGAATATTATTGCTGATTTAACTATTGATAGAATTAATGAAGCTAAATTGGCAGCTCCATTATATGGTATAGCTAGAGTTACTGATAGTGATATTAGTGATGGAAATGGCTTTTCGTGGGTTGAAGAGACGAAACAATATAATGTGGTTGTAACTCCGAATCCACGTTATGCTCGCTTAGAATTATCTAAGATTTCGCATGAAAAAGCTCATGAAATAGATTGCATGTTTAAGGAAGCTAAGTTTAAGGGCGTTTTCTTACAGAATGTTGCTACAACTGAAAATGGAGCAACTTTTGCGGTTGCGAATAAATGGGAGGATTTGACCACTAGTTATGCTTCTCCTACTTGGAGTACAGTATCTGAGGATGAAGATAATGACTTCTTGAAAGAAAGTAATGTTTGGCCTGCTGGTGAAAATATGTGTTATGCTTATAGTATATTTGAAGGGCATGATACAGAAGGTAATTTGCTTCAACCTTCTGTTGTATTTACATTGGATCAAGTTAAACTTTCAGATAGCTTTGTTTTCCCAGGATGGTCAGATGGTGGTAAACTTTATGCAAAAGTTAGTAAATTTAAGTTGAATACTCCTATTCAAAATGCAGATGCACGAGCAAAATATGGTATTGGTGAAGATGGTGTAACTATAGAGCAATTTAAAGCTGGTAATATTTATAAAATAACAGATATTGCGATTCCTGATAAAGCATGGGGAGTTACTCCCGAAGGAGGTGATGATGTAACTGTTACAGCAACAGTAATGATTCTTCCTTGGAATATTATCGATGGTACTGTAGAATGGTAAAAAGCAAGAATTAAAAATGCTCGGGGAATATAATCCCCGGGCATCTCTAGTATGCGGATCTTCAATCTGTTTTTATTTAACCATAGTTGTTTGCAGATTGAAATTCTTTATACTTAAAATAGAAATCAGACAATAGGTCGGGTTCTAAAAAATAAGTAAACTAAAAAGCGAAACATACAGCTTAAAATCAAGAAATTATATGTTAAAACGTTTATACCTAATAATTCTGCTGCTGGTCGCTACCGTCCTGACGACCGGCTGTATTAAAGATGATCTGGATGACTGCGATAACGTAACCATTTACTTCCAGTATCTCGCCGACGGCGATAAGGACGTATTATACCAGTATATGAGCAAGGTGGACCTGTATGTTTTTGATTCAAATGGACATATACTGGGAGTCGGCTCATATAATCAGGACGAATTAACTAAGTTCGAAGCTGTACCGTCGTTTAAACTTCGTCCGGGACAGCGTTATAAAGTGGTGGCTGTAGGCAATGCTTATGACCACACAGAGGTAGTGAATTATGCAACCGAAACAGACTTTGCAAATATCTATCTTCAAGATCCGGCATGGAGTGATCCTAATGTGCCGGTAACGAATCACGACTACAATTATTTGGGTGAAAAGGAATTTGTAATGCCTGATCATGAAGGAGTGATGTATCGTGATACAGTAACTCTTTACAGTTCACATGTGAAGGTGGACGTGGAAATTCATGGACTTCCGGCTCCGGATGCTTCACGTCAGGATGCAGGAGTTCCTTACCAGCTGAGTTTCGAGAATTCGAATGCTCAGGTTTCTTTTGAAAATGAAATCAACTTAGACGAAAAAGGTACTATTTATCCCGATTTGGTTTATGATAGTGAGAATCAATGTTATCGTACACAGGACTTAGCTTTATTCCGTATGGACGCTGATGGAGAACTGAGCTCTGATTGTTGTGAACATATATTGGTTTTGACTGATAAGAATACGGGGCAGGAACTTATTCGTGGAAATCTATATAATTATCTGGTACGTAATGCAGATGCCATTGATGTTACCAAACAGGAGGCAGAACTTCCCATTGCGATTGAATTCCATGGAGTGGATGCAGAGATTAAACTACCAGATTGGGTGATTGTAGATGGTAAACCTGAATGGAATTAACCTTAAGGAGGAATGCTTATGAAGAATTTAAGAAAATATTTAGGTTTGATTTTATTTCTGTTCCTGGCAGGAATAATGAATTCTTGTATGAAAGATGATTTATCTAAGGCTGATTCAGAGGATACTGCAACGGTTACACTGCATATAAATGATTCACGCAGTGGGGGAACTTCGCCGGTAGAGGCTGGCGAGGGGATAAAGACGCTACGCGTGATTGTGCTGGATGCCGACAATAAGGTAGAGTTTAATTATAAGCAGAGCTTTGGATATGAAACGGATCCGCAGACTGAAAAAACGGTTACTTTTCTGGGGATGACTACCGGAATAAAGAAGTTTTATGTGGTGGCAAACGAGGAGAGCCTCGGCTTGACTGGTACTGACTATCCTGCAAAGGGTACTACAACCGATCCGAATAATTTACTTAATAAAGTGATAACGGATACCGGACGCAGCCATTTCCCGAAACTGAAAGGTGAAATAACAAGTTTGCCTGTCACGGGGTATAAGGAAGTGCAGATTACTGCCGATACTAAAAATATTACCATAGAAACTTATCATGCCGTGGCTAAGATTGTGTTTAAGGTAAAAAACACGGCGTCGGAGGACATTACCTTGACCGGGTTCAGTTTGGGAGAATTTTTTGCCGACCGGACTTATCTGTTTCCGTCGGGGCAATTGACAGGTGTGAATTATGCTACGTTTGCCAAAGATGTTACCAGAACTTTTGCTAGTGACGCTGCTGAAGCTACTGAGTATTTTATCTGCTATCTGTATGAAACACCCGAAGATAAGAAAGCCGATTTTAAGGTAACGTTGTCTACGGATAATCTGGAATTGCCGGAGGCAACTATCAAGCTGAATGAGGCAACGGATTACGTGGTGAAACGGAATACGGTGATTAATATTGTGGCGACTATCAGTAAAGAAGCTACTACCCCTGTTAAGGTTAATTTGATTTGGCAGGTGAGTCCTTGGAATACGGTAACGAATGATGTACCCAGTTTTAATTAAAAGGAGAAATGACTATGAGAAAGATGAAACTGATATATGTGTGGCTGTTGGGTCTTGTGGCTATTCTCACGGCCTGTGCAGACGAAGAAATTGTGAAAACTAATAAATATGATATTGAAGAAGGTATTCCAGTTATCACTTCATTAAAGTTTGGCATAGAAAAGAATGAGCTTATTACACGGTCTGCTGCTAGTGAAACCATAGAAAATACAGTAACGGATTTGTTTGTGATTGCTTTCAATTCGAGTGGGAATATATCTTCTTATCGTTCTGAAAATGGAGAAACTGTATTGGGTGGTAAATATTATGGTACGGATAGCTCTGTTACAGGAGTGAAAAAAGGCACCATAAATGACTTTGGAATGTATTCCGGTCAGAATCAGACGATCTATGCTATTGCTAATATTGCTGGAGGTTATGCTGATTTAACGTCTGCAAAGTTGCTGGATTTTAATGGGACGGAAACAGACTTTTTAAATTTGGCTTGTAATCTGAATGATGATAGTGATATAGAGCGTGGTATTTTCCTAATGAGTGGAAAGTTGGAAGATTTTGCTATAAATTCAGACAGACAAATACTTTCTGAGAATAAAACTATTGATTTAGAGCGATTGGAAGCACGTATTACATTTAAAGTTAAAATTCAGGCTGATGCTGAGCATTTGAATATGAAGTTTACTCCTCGTTATTATCGAGTGCGCCAATTCTCTCAAGGAGCTTATTTGTTTGCTAAAACTAAAAATGAAAATGATAACTCTGCAGATTATATCGAAGGAGGTTATCGTTCTGTAAGTAGTGATAGAAATTTCGAAACGTCTGATGAGGCGGGTTTAGTCGGTTTCTTTGAATTTTATGTATGGGAAAACCGTCTTAATCCTCGGAAAAAGATTTCTAGTGATAATCAAGGCGATGCTGAAAGTTTGTATGCGCTTCGTGAAAAAAGGGATCAAGGTAAGGAGGTAACAGACCCTAATAAGCCGGGACAAACTTATGAATTAGGTGAATTTACTTATGCTAATGCTAATTCTACCTATGTAGAAATGCTTGGTGAATTATATTACGAGACAGAAGATGGGAACAAAGTCTCTGCAGATGTAACATATACAGTGCATTTAGGAAACACAGGAAATACAGAGGAAGCAAAAAATGATGTGCTCAAAGTTAATAATTATGATACTGAACGTAATACGCATTATGTATATACAGTAATATTAGCTGGTGTAAATTCCATGTATGTGGAAGTGTATGATGATAATGAAAATCGTCCGGGTATGGAAGGTGATGTTACAGCTACACAGAATACTCTTACATTTGATGCTCATTATGGTCGTACTTCTTTTGTTTTGAATAAAGGTGATTTCTTGAGAGATAGTGATGGTGATGGTAAAGCTGATGGGCTTTCCTGGAGTATTAATACACCATTTCAAAGCGGAACAAAAGAGTTTGATGCTGATAATTATTTGATTGAAGGAGTATTGGGTACAGAAGAAGCATTAAAAGATAAACCTGAACTACAAACAAATCTTAATTTAAATGATTACCGTTGGATCCAGTTTGTGATTAATTCAGAAGCAATAGAGACTAATGGTGGGGCTGTTCCTAATACTGAATTTGCCAAGTATCCTGGATACTTAGCATATAGTCAAACGGATTTAGATAAACCGGCTTCTGCTTTTGGTAATGAAGGGTATTATTTTGATGGGAATACTGCTTATTATAAACAGCCCGTTCCCATGTATGATATCAATCAATTATTGAACCATCTCTATTTGGAGGCAAATAACCCGAATAGTACTGTTTTTGATGCAGATGGAAATGTAACCATTACAGCTTTCATTGATGAATATGTTTATATTTATGATCCGAGAACAACCTATTATAGGTTGCCGGTATCGACTACGGCAGAAAATCTAACATTATGGAAAGATGTCGTTAATAGTACTAATCGAACTTTATCTATTAGTTATGGTGTCGGAAGACAATATAGTCCGGATGGAAATACATCATGGCAAACGGCCAGTATTATTTTCTCACAAATGCCGATTCGTACATTTTATAATCCACAAAGTGTCAGCTCGGCTTGGGGAGTTGAATCAGATGTTGAAACGGGTAATTTGGTGACATATCCTTGTCCGAACTCACTTACAGAGTATACTTCCTCAAAAAATAATGGCCGTGATAATACACTAAAAATTGTTGCTGACAATAAAAATCTGCAATGGTCTAAAGTCCTTTATATGGGAACAACTAATTGGGGACATTTGCAGAATGGCTATGAGACAATTTGGTATGCATGTTTGGGCCGGAATCGAGACTTGAATGGTGATGATATTGTTCAGGCGGATGAAATTCGTTGGTATTTGGCATCTATAGACCAGTTGACGGCTTTGTGGATTGGTGAAAATGCTCTTCCTTCGGTTATTAAGTTATATGATGTTAGTAAAGTTACGTCTACAAAAGTTCCTCATTTGCATGTAGCAAGTAGTAGTTTGTATAATGATAACTATGTTACTAATCAAGGGAGTAGAGGTAATGTTGATATGATTTGGGCAGAAGAAGGTGCGTCACGAGGTGATGTTAATAGATCTTATACTTCTAATGAAGGTAGATATTCATACGATTATCGGTGTGTCAGAAATTTAGGCATTAGTTTGGCTAATATCAATACAGCTCCAGATGATTATGTGCGGGTAAGTGAAGGAAGTTACAGAATAAATGGGACAACATATAAAGAATATATTATTGATGTTTCTCGGTTGGATCCAAATACGATAAGGGCTGCTTCTCCGAATATGGTATTGGGAAGCCATACGGAGCGCCAAGATATTAATCGCCCGGCAAGTAAGTTTGCAGTGATAAATGATCAATATTGGAAAGCGACATGGAATGACGTTATTTCTGAAACATCAACTGTAGCAGGACGTATTTGTCCAACAGGATACCGGTTGCCCAATCAACGGGAGTTGTTATTGCTTTCAATGTATTTTGGACCAGATCGCCCGGAACAATCTCAATCATATGATAATTTGTTCCCTTCATCATATGGGGGTGGTTGGGGTTCTTCTTCTGAATCTGATAGAACTTTTTATCCTGCAAGGACAGAATATGGCTACGCATCGATAACTGGTAGACCTGGTTTCGGTATTGAAAGTGCTAATAGTGGTGATTATACATTTCTTTTACTTAATAGTAAACCAAACTTTTTTGTCCGTTGTGTTCGAGATCTAACAGAATAAAGAGAGAATATGAGGTATGTATGGATCAGTCTATATTTGTTGCTTCTGTTGTCGGCATGTCAGGTAAGAGAAGGCTCAAAACAAGTGTCTATAAAAGGTGATCAAAGGGATACTATCTCTGCTCAGTCAGTATCTCTTTTCCCTTTCCCCGAAATCCCCGCCATGCTCACGCAGCCGGAGGAGCGGAAAGCTTACTTGCTGGAGCATTACTGGGATCAGTTCAACTTTGCAGACACGACGCTGGTCAACAACCGGGAGGTGACGGAACAGGGCTTTGTCAACCAGATTTCTCTGTTGGCCGACGGGGCAACGCCTGAGAAGGTGATTCGGGAAAGCCTGAAGAACTGGTGTTCGCGGTTCATGCCGGAAGCGCAGGCACGACGGGTGATGATGCAGCTGGCCGACGATTATCTGTACAACCCCAATTCACCGTTCTACAACGAGGGACTGTATGGAGTGTATCTGGAGACGATGTTGGAGGTGTTGCCTGAAGAAGATGCCCGGAGATCGTCGTTCGACTTCAAGCTGAGGCTGCTGCGGCGTAACAAGGTGGGGGATAAGGCGACAGACTTTACCTATTACCTGCCGGACGGACAGAAGAAATTGCTGGCAGCAACCTCCGCCAGGGGAGACCGCCTGCTGCTGGTGTTCTATGATCCTGAATGCGAGTCGTGTCATGAGGTACTTCGCGAGATGACGGCTGATGTATCACTGGCCGGAGCAGTGAAGGCGGGACGCGTAACGGTGCTGGCCGTATATACTGAAGGCAATCAGGATGCCTGGCGAAAGGGACTGGCTGATATGCCGGAAGGATGGATCATCGGAACCGACCGTCAGAAGGTGAAGGAAGAGGCTCTGTATGACCTGAAAGCGATGCCGTCGCTTTATCTGCTGGACGGACAGAAGCGGGTGTTGCTGAAGGATGCACCGCTTGGGCAGATCCGTGAAGTGCTGGGCCTGGCCGTGAAGTGAGAGAGTTCAAGTTTTATGAAGAAATATTCGCTGTGAAGCGAATTCCTGCCCTTCGCTTAGCGTAGCGGAGGGGTGCTTATTTTTTTACAATAAACATTTTTTGGTTGAGAACCACACTGCTTCCTGCAGTGTGGTTTTTTCTTGCTAAAAATGTTTCGGGCTTTTCATCAAAACGTTTCGGCGTCTGACAGCAAAGCCCGAAGTCTTTTTTGAAAAGCCGGGCACGTTTTTTTCAATGGCCGGAAGCCTTTGGGCGGAGATGAAAGAGGGGACTTTGATTTCTCAGAATAAGATTATAAATTTGTAGGGATTTAAGAACATTAGATAGGATTGGAAAAGAGTCTGAACGAGGATGAATGCGGAACAGCGAGAGTATATCGGAATAATCAATCAGTCGGCTGAGGAGGTGATTCTCATCAAGAAGACCGGCTGGGAGGAAGTGAACTTGCCGGGACATGTACACGGAAAATGTCAGATTATTTATACGCTGGCAGGAACGTTGCATGTGGAGATCGGTTCGGAGAGTTATTTTGTTCCGGAAAAGCATATTGCGTGGATTCCTCAGGGGGCGGAGCATAAGCTGTCGAGCAACAGCCGTCAGGTTTCGATGGTAATTTTTTATGTCAGTCTGAGACCGGAAGGAAAGGATGACCCGAAGGGGGAGTTTGCCATCTATACGGCCAACCGGCTGATCGGGGAGAACCTGAAGTTTATTGCTTCGAAGGGGAAGATGATCGGGAAGCAGGAACAGCCGGACTTATATCATTTTGCACTGGGCTTTTTCAATCTGCTTCCGCAGATGTCTCCGGGAAAGGAGTTGCTGCTCAAGTCGCTGGTGATTCCGGACGATTCCAGGCTTTATCCTATCCTGAGATATCTTACGGATCATGTGCAGGAGGAACTGCGGATGGACGAGGTTGCACTGCGGTATAACCTGTCGACGCGTAATCTCAGCCGTCTGTTTCAGGAGTCGAACATCCATTTCAGCAGCTATGTGAACCGCCTGCGGATTATGCGGGCCATTGAACTGATGACGGATGGTGGAAGGACGATGCAGGAGATTGCCTATGCCGTGGGCTTTAATAATCCGAATCATTTCAACCGTGTATTCCGGCAGGTGACGGGACAGTCGCCCAAGAATTACCTGCGGAGCTGTCAGGAAGACGAAACCGTGTGATGGGTCACTTCTTGAGCAACAGGCGCAGGGCAAACCACGCATGGCGCGCAAGGGTGGACAGATAGCCGTAGTGACGGCACATGATGCGGAACCGTTCGTGAAGGGAAGCACGGTGATTGCGGGTGGTCATGCCTTCGTTCAGGTAGTCGATCAGGGTGAGATGGGTATTGTGAAGCGTATGGCTTTTTTTCATGATGCGGATGCACCAGTCGAAATCGGCAGAGAACCGGTAGCGCAGATCGTAGGGTTCGGCCAGTTCCCGGCGGGGGAAAAAGGCCTGGTGGCACACGAGCATTCCGTCCTTGAAGCTTTTCCAGCTCAGGTTTTCGGGAGCGGATAGGCGCCGCATGCGGAGGAAATGTCCTTCTTCGTCTACAATGGCCGTTTCGCCGTAGAGTACATCGGGAAGCTCGGTTCCGGTGATGGAGTGTACCATCAGTTGCAGGGTATCGTCTTCGTGAAGTTCATCGCCGGCATTGAGAAAACAGAGATAGTCGCCCGTAGCCAGGCGGATTCCCTTGTTCATGGCATCATACAGACCTTTGTCCGGTTCGCTGACCAGGGTATGGATGTGCTCGCGGTAACGGTTGATGATGTCCAGAGTGTGGTCTTTGGAACCTCCGTCTACAATGATGTATTCCACATTCCGGTAGGTCTGGGTAATGACACTTTGGATGGTGTCTTCCAGCACGGCACCGGCGTTGTACGTCACGGTGATGATGGAGAACTTGGGATGAACGTGGTTATGCATTGCTTCCGGTTATCTGATTATAAATCTTGATGTATTGTTGGGCTACGGTTGTTTCGGAATAGGTATTCAGAGCCTTCCGGTTGGCTTCGGCACTGAGGGTTTCGTAGTCTCCTTCTGTGAGGGCCCAGCGGATGCCGTTGGCCAGATCTTCAGCCGATTTGTATCGGGCGACATAGCCGTTGTGCAGGTGGTCGATCATCTGCGGAATACCGCCCACATTGAATCCTACGCAGGGAATACCGCAGGCCATGGCTTCCACGATGGTGTTCGGCAGGTTGTCCTGCAGGGAAGGAGTCACGTAAAGGTCGACTGCGTTGTAAATGTCCACCAGTTCCTTTTCGTTGCTCACATAATTCATGTTATAGATAGGGAAGGGGAACAGGGATGCACACTGTTCAGAACGGCTTCCCAGCACGACGACTCCCAGCTGGCGGCTGAATTCGGGTTCTTTCTGTGCCAGCAGCTGACAGGCTTCGATGAGGTAGGCGATTCCTTTCCGTTCGTCGGTGATCTTCATGGAGCCGAACAGCAGCAGTTTCTTGTCGGCAGGCAGATGAAGGCGTTCACGGGCAGTTGCCTTGGGGCGCGGACGGAACAGATTGGTGTTGATGGCATTGGGAATATTGGTAATGGTGTGTCCCGTGAGCAGGGAACTTTCGCGTGCCATCGCTTCCAGCCACCGGCTGCAGGCCACAAACGTAATATGTGAGTGTGCGAAGAGTTTCTGTTTCTTATGAAATACGCGTGCGGACAGGTCTTTCCGGTGCGGGTGAAGCAATTGCTCGCATTGCTGGCACTGGGTTTTGTATTTGTCGCAGTTGCCTGCATAGTGACAGATGCCGGTAAAGGGCCACATGTCATGCAGCGTCCATACGACAGGTTTGCCTGATTCCAGAATCTTGCGTATATCTGTCAGTGAGAGCATACCCTGGTTGATCCAGTGCAGATGAATCACGTCAGCCTGCCGGAATTCGGGAAGGGAAGTGATATCCGTCCCGGTGTTGGCAATGTCAACGGCAAAGAGATTGTGTTTGCTGAAGCGGTTGGCTGTCAGGATCACGAGGCGTTCCCAGAGGAACTGCCAGATTCTCCACCATGATTTCTTGAGCGAAACGACAGTGACGCGTTCGGTTTGCTTGTTGCGGACCAGCATTTTAGCCTTGATACCGTTGTTTCTCAATGCGTCCATCAGTCGGCTGGCCGCAATGGCCGCCCCGCCGATTCGTTCTGCTGTATTGATGATAAGTACTCTCATGTTCGGAATCTCTGTTTGATGTCTGCAAAGTTAGGTCTTTTTTTCAACATTCTGCAATTCGCCGGTGGATTTCCTCAATCTTGTTACGGTAGAGTTCGTAGAGTTTCCGGCCGTTCTTCTGGCTCTGTTCTGTTGTGAAACTGTTATTCCATAAGCGCATGCCTCCCACGCTCAGTGAACGGAAACCGGCATCGTACCATCCCACTTGCAGACCGTTGAGCCAGGCTCGGGCACAGAGTTCATAGTCGTCAAACTGGAAGGGGGCAAAACTGAAATCGATGTGGTGAAGGTGCTGGCGAAACAGTTCCTTGTGAATCCACATCGGAGCCCGGTTGACAGAAGTTACGAAACTGAAGTCCCCTTGCTGCATCGAAGGGCCTCCGTGTGCATAGCGGTCGGCATCTTCGAATGCGATGTCAAGTCCGTTTTTGCCTCCCAGAATGACCATTCGGGGGTGTTGGCGGAAAAGATCGACTGCGCGTTCAATCCAGGCTGTTCCGTCGAAATCGTCATCATCCTGCAGCAGGGCAATGTAGCGTCCGTTGGCGAAACGGATGGATTTGTCGTACGTGATGTTCTCGTAAAGATCGTTGCTTCGGATCAGAAACTCATTGGCTCCTGTCAGGGCAGCGGCGAGTCTTTGGGTGTGTTCCAGGTCGGAACCATCGTCAATGACAATGATTTCCAGACCGGGATATTGCCGTAGTTTGGGAAGTATGTGGCAAATCTGTAAACTCTTGTTATGTGATTGGATGATGACACTCACTTCGGTTTCTGCGTGATAGCCTTTGGCGGCCCATTGAGCATAGTTTTTCTTGTTCTGGGTTACGCCTGAACGTTTCTGGAAGCTGAGTTTTATTTTTTCGAGTAGCAGTTTCATAAGCAGGGATTAATGACATTTGTTTCTCCCGAGCCATTTGTTGACCCGGTTTACGATGGCTTGTCCGATGATGCGGAAGTTGCCGTAGCGCAGGTTGAGGAAGAGTTCTTCAAACGAACGGCCGATCTTGATCCACGGGTGTCTCCATCCCATGATGCGGTACACGCTTTCCTTATAGGCCGTATGTTCGATGACATAACGCGGATGCTTGAGCGGGAATTCCAGCTCATAGCGTTTCATGGTGAAGATGCGCCGGTAGCCGCGGGGCAGGGTGCGGAGCGAGCCTCCGAAATGTACGGAGTCTGCGGTTGCTCCCAGGTTATTGATCAGGTTGCGTGTCGGAACGATGCTCAGTCCGGAGTTGAACAGGATGGAAGCATGGAAAATGGTTTCGTAGTAGGCTTTCCCGTGTTCCCGGTGACGCTGGCACATGTAGATGAAATCGTTCCGGTATTTCCGTTCCCGGATGAGGTTCTTCAGTTGCTGCATGTTGAACGTGTCGTCGAGGAAGGTGTAATGTTCGTCCCACTGATCGACAACCCGTTTCCAGCTGGCCCATCCCCAGATGGAGAAGGTTGTGGCGAAGAAGTAGTCATAGGGAACATCGGGGGTAATTTCTTCGTTGTTGAATCCGGCAATCATGCTGATGCGGGTATCGTTCTCGTAACGGTCCAGCATTTCTTTGCAGAAGCGGAAGAAACTGACTGATGGGACATCGTCGTCTTCCAGCACAATGCATTTGTCTGCGTGCGAGAAAGCCCATTTCTGGGAAATATATTCCGAAGGATCGCAGCCGTAGTTCTTTTCCTGGTAGAGCTGGTGAACTTCGCATTCCCAGTCAATGTCGGCTACTACCTGCCGGCAGGCTTCAATGCCCGGCAGGTCTTTCTCTCCGCGCGGGCCGTCCTGATAGAGGAAAAGACGCGACGGGCGTGCCTTTTTGACTTGTTCGAACACCTGCGCCAGCTGTCTGGGGCGGTTGAAGAACAGAATAAGAACGGCTACATCTACAAGTGCTGGTTTCATAACGGCTGTATGTTTAGGGTTGTTGTTCCCGGATCAGTTCCGGATGGAGGTAAATGGCATGAATCTTCCGCTTGTTTTCCGGCGGGACATCCATGTAGTTTCTGTACAGATCCTTCAGATAGGCATCCGGATTGCAGGGAGCACTGAAGCGCTTGCCTTCAAATTCGATTTCTCCGAGCGGAAACACGGAGTCTTTGCGGTGCATGATGCCATATCCGTTGTTGATCAGTACATTCGACAGGTAGGTGTCTTTGGGATAAATGGCCGAAAGTATGCTCCATATTGCGCGGAACAGATGATATTTCGCACCGAACCAGAAGAACTCGACGAAAGAGCGCAGGGAATAATAATGCGCTTTATGCAGAATGGAGTAGCTGGTAGAGATACCTTTGCTCAGTTTCTTTACCCATTTTTTCGGCAGACTGGGATAATCGATGAACGGAAAGATATCGATATATAGCCCTTTCTGATAATTTGCCTGAAGGTTGTCTCCGCTTTCCAGATACAGTGAATTCAGATCGCGGATCTTATAGATGGGATCTGTATGTTCGGGATCGCTTTCCGGAGTCTGCATGAAGAGTCCCGGCCGCAGTTCCGAAGGGGCTACGGCGATGAAGCGTTCCAGATCTTCCTTGCGCATGGCAATGTCAATGTCATCGTCCCAGGGGATGAATCCTCCGTGGCGCATGGCTCCCAGCAGGCTGCCTCCGTCAAGCCAGTAAGGAATGTTGTGCTTGCGGCAGATGCGGTCTGTCTCTTCCAGAATGGAGAGTTGCTTCAGCTGGCAGGTTCTCAGGTTCTGCTTCAGGTAGCGGTCGAAATAGGAATTTCTCATAACGTGTGGTCTCGTTTGACGTCAATGACTTGTCCGGTATAGTCGGATGCCAGGGTCAGCAGGGTTGCTTCGGCCACTTGCCGGGCTGAAAGCAGGGTATTTTCCGGTTCAATTCCGAAATTATGTACGCGCATCGGTGTTTTGGTACGTTCAGGGTTGATACAGTTGATGCGGATGCCGAAACTGTCCCATTCCTGTGCGATGGCCTGTACGAAGTTGACAATGGCAGCTTTGGTAGAAGAATAGATGCTGTAGAAAGCTCTTCCCCGTGTGTAGGAACTGGAGGTGAAGAAGATCAGCTTGCCCTTGCTTTCTTTCAGGTAAGGGAAGGCTTCCAAAGCCACATTCACGGTTCCCATGTAATTGGTCTGTACGGCCTGGGTAATGGTTTCGTAGTCAGTCGTGATCAGCGGTTCTTTGTTGAGAATGCCTGCTGTATTGACCACGAAGTCAATCCGTTTTTCCTGTTCAAAGACGCTGCGCAGGGCTTCGGCCACTTCCTGACGGTTTCCTACATCCACCCGGTTGAGGCTGCGTGAGAAGCGGTAAACCTTGGCTCCTTTCTGTTCCAGCAGATCGGCGGTTTCAGCTCCGATTCCGTAGCTTCCTCCGAAAAGGACAGCTACTTTTTCCTGGAAGTTTTCTCTGCTGCCGTCTTCGTGATTCAGTTCACTTTTGCGCAGCTGGAAGAATTTGTCGAGCAGGTAAGTGTCTTCCTTGTAGGTCAGTTTCATATTGCTTTCTTCACCCAGTACCACATAAATGGGAACTTCAGGCAAGTATTTCCGGACAACACCGCAGTCGTCCGTCACCTTGAAGTTCGGGTCTTTCAATGCGATTTCGTAAGCTTTCCGGATTGTTTCCAGATCGAATGCCTGCGGGGTCTGGCCGCGTCTCAGCCGGGAACGGTCCGGGATCTGGCAGATGAAGTCCCCTTCCACTTCAATAATGGTATCGGCCGACGGAAGGGCTACGTCGATGGCCTGATAGGTATCCAGTGCCGTCACCACATCGTTGATGATACGCTGGCTGACCAGAGGGCGTACGGCGTCGTGGAAGATCAGATTGCATTCCGTTCCGGCATACGATTCGATGGCTGACAGACTGGAATGATAGCGTTCCTTTCCTCCCTGCAGAATCTTCTTGACTTTTTTCCAGCCGTTGCGGATGGTCATGTTCTCAAATTCAGCAATGTAGAAAGGGTTGGAAACGATGGCGATTTCGTCAATGTGGCTGTTGCGCTCAAAGGCTTCCACGGTATGTTCGACCACCATCTTGCCGGCTACTTTGAAGAATTGTTTCGGTGTGGAGAGTCCCAGACGGCTTCCTACTCCTCCGGCTAATATGACTGCTATGTTTTTTTTCATCTTTCCGTACATGTAGTTTTCTAGTTTACAAAGATAATACAAAGAAACGAAAGGACATGCACTTTGGGAGCAGGAATGTGGAAACCGCCGGGCTTCCACCGGAAAGCCCGGGATTATAGCCGGAAGTAGGTGTTGCCGTAGGCACGGATCATGGGATAGAAGAAGGCACGTACCCAGCTGATCAGGCCTTTCTGCCGGGGGGTGTAGTAAATGGTCTGTTTATGCAGCATGCAGGTCAGGCAGAGCCGGAACAGGCTGACCGGATCTTTTCGGGTCAGAAGTCGGCTCAGGCGGTGACTCAGGGCCAGACGGGGCTGTCCGGCTGTTTTCCGGCAGATATATCCGTAAAAGAACTGCCAGGTTTCCAGCCGTTGTTGCCGGCGGTAATCCCTGAAGCCATAGATGTAGGGTTCCCAGGTAGGATTCTGCCGGATGTGTGCTCCGTATTTCCGGTTGAGCTGATGAATGGCCGATCCTTCGTGCGGACGGTGCCAGTTGAGCGGCTGGTCTACGCAGGTCAGTCCGTGGTTCAGATGTGCATTGACGGCAATCCACCAGTCATACAGGATGTGTCCGTCCCATTCCTGGAAGATTTTCCGGATAAAATCTTTGCGGATCAGCATGCTGTGTCCCGGTGTACTGTCATAAAACAGCAGATATTCCAGCTGACAGGAAGGGTGTGTAACCTTCATGTTCCGGTCGGAGCGGTAAACTGTACCGGTATGGTAGGCGGAAACGCACAGATCGTTGTCGCCGATGGCTTCCATCTGTGCGGCGATTTTTTCTTCATACCAGATATCATCCTGGTCGGCAATGGCGATATAATCTCCTTCTGCCTTGGATAAGGCATCCTGAAAATTGCGGTTGAATCCCAGGTTGGAAATATTGGCATAAAAGCGGATGAAGGGATATTGCCGGGCATATTCGCGGGCGATGTCGGCTGTATGGTCAGTGGAGCAGTCGTCCTGAATGATCAGTTCATGGATGGGATAGGTCTGTGCCAGAATAGAGTCCAGCTGCTCACGGAGAAACTGTTCTCCGTTATAGGTACACATGACGATGGATACGGTTTTCATGAAGCGGATGTTTTTTTGCGTTTGAGGAGATAATTCAGGCTTTCCTTGAAAGTTACGGAACCGCTCACCCACATGATCAGTCCGTAAAGGGAAGCCGCCAGTATGATTTTGGCCGGGAACAGCAGCCAGAGGCTGGTGAGAAAAGAAGTTGCGAGTCCGGTCACTGCCATAACAAAACCTGCTATAAGACCGAACGACAGAACATCCCTGGCTGCGGCCAGGAAGCTGAGACGGATCTCACGCCATACCAGCCAGTGCCATATCAGCAACCAGGCTGTATTGATGCAGACATATACGAGGATCATCTGCCGGATGCCGTAGGGATAAAGCAGATACATGACGATGAGCTGGGTTGTTCCCTGCACGACTGTATTCCACAGATAAATGTTCGATTTTCCTTTGCTGATGAGCAGGTTGGTATATAGGTTTGTGACGGGAATAAATGCACCGCCGACAGCCAGCATCTGCAGGATGCGGGCACTGGGTAACCATTTGCTGCCGATAGTCAGGGTAATCATTTCCGGGGCGACCAGCGAGAGACCCAGCATGGTCGGGAAAGAAATGAATGCTGTGAAACGGAGCATCTTGCGGAATACGTGACACTGCCGTTCGCTGTCGTCGGAAACTTCACGCAGGACGGGCAGGGCTACGCTGCTGACCATACCCGTGATGAGAGAGTGTCCCATGAGATTCCATTTGTTGGCCTGATTGAACTGTCCTACTTCCCGTTCGGAATAATACCGTCCCAGGATGATGGAAAACAGATTGTTGTTGATATGGTTGAAAATGTTGGTCAGAAGCAGTTTGCTGCTGAAACCCACCATGCTCCGGAGGGGCTTGAAGCTGACGGGGAGAGTCGGTCTCCAGGGGGAAAAATGCAGGTAGCAGAGATTGATCACACTGACGTAGACGATACTTTGGGTAGCGATACCCCAGTATGAATAGCCCAGCAAGGCCATGGTAACTCCCACGCAGCCTGAAACAATCAGAGCGATGATGCACGAGAGGGCTTTCTGTTTGACCATCAGGTTGCGGAACAGGTATGCACTGTGGGGAATGCCGAGACTGGCAATGAAGAATCCCAGAAAAGAATAGCGGGCCAGTGGTATCAGTGCTTCGTTGTGATAGAAGTCGGCAATCAGGGGAGCGCAGCCTGCCAGAATCAGATAGAGGCACAGGCTTAGTCCGCTGCAGAACCAGAAGACGGCGTTGTAGTCTTCATGGCGTGCTTCCTGCTTGTTGGCGAGGGCGGCTGTGAAACCGCTTTCCTGCAGAGAGCCCGCAATGAGTGAGAAAATACTCAGCATGCCTACCATTCCGTAGTCGCTGTCGTTCAGGATGCGTGCGGTGATGATGCCGAAAATCAGATTCAGCACCTGCATGGCTCCGTTGTTGATACCTCCCCAGAGCAGTCCTTTGGCCGTTTTTTCTTTGAGTGAGTGTTCGGGCATTCGTTTGGATCTAAAAACAGCTTACAGATGGAGCAAGTCCCGGATACGGAAATACTTGCGTCCATCTGTAAGGAGTAAAGTATGGTTAAATTCCGGAGAAGGAGTTTATTTGACTTCGCTTCCCGGTTTGACTTCTTTCAGAACGGAAGTTACAGCCAGTGATCCGTCGAAGTTTTCGGCGCTCAGGATCATACCTTCGCTGACCAGGCCGTTCTTGAACTGGCGGGGTGCCAGGTTGGCGATGAACAGCACCTGTTTGCCGATCAGTTCTTCCGGACGATAATGCTGGGCAATACCGCTTACAATGGTACGGTTTTCCAGGCCGTCGGCAATCTTGAACTTCAGCAGTTTCTTCATCTTGGGAACGACTTCACATTCCAGTACGGTTCCTACACGGATATCCAGTTTCTCAAAGTCTTCAAAAGGAATGACCGGCTTGATGGGATTAGCCTTGTAATTGGCTTCCTCATTGGCTTTCTTGGTAGCCAGCAGCTTGTCTACCTGAGCCTGGATGGTGTCGTCCTCGATCTTTTCGAACAGCAGTTCTGCCTTGTTCAGCTCATGTCCGGCTTCCAGCAGGTCTGTACGTCCCAGCTGTTCCCATTCGAAAGATTGCATGTTCAGCATTTTGCGGAGTTTTTCGCTGCTGAACGGCAGGAAGGGTTCGAAGGCGATGGCCAGGTTGGCTACCAGCTGAAGTGCGATGCTCAGGATGGTTGCTACGCGTCCCATGTCTGTCTTGGCCAGTTTCCACGGTTCGGTGTCAGCAAGGTATTTGTTTCCGATACGTGCCAGGTTCATGGCTTCTTTCTGTGCATCGCGGAACTTGAATACGTCCAGAAGTTTTTCCACCTCAGCCTTTACATCTGCAAATTCTTTCAGTGTTTCCTTGTCGTAGTCTGTCAGTTCACCGCAGGCAGGCACTTTGCCGTCAAAATATTTGTGGGTCAGTACCAGAGCACGGTTCACAAAGTTACCGTAAACGGCTACCAGTTCATTGTTGTTGCGTGCCTGGAAATCTTTCCATGTAAAGTCGTTGTCTTTGGTTTCCGGAGCGTTGGCAGTCAGTACGTAACGCAGTACGTCCTGTTTGCCGGGGAAATCCTGCAGGTATTCATGCAACCATACAGCCCAGTTGCGTGAAGTAGAAATCTTGTCACCTTCCAGATTCAGGAATTCGTTGCTCGGCACATTGTCCGGCAGGATGTAACTTCCTTCTGCTTTCAGCATGGCGGGGAATACAATGCAATGGAATACGATGTTGTCTTTTCCGATGAAGTGGATCAGGCGTGTTTCGGGATCTTTCCACCATTTTTCCCAGGAGTCGGGCAGAAGTTCCTTGGTATTTGAGATATAGCCGATCGGAGCATCGAACCATACATACAGAACTTTTCCGTCAGCACCTTCTACCGGGACAGGAATACCCCAGTCAAGGTCACGGCTCACGGCGCGGGGCTGCAGACCCATATCCAGCCAGCTCTTGCACTGTCCGTATAC
>ENA-OZHH01000380-OZHH01000380.1-human-gut-metagenome-genome-assembly--contig:-NODE-380-length-26988-cov-5.764898_pt1 | contig 26988 bp, 26 predicted proteins | sample MGYA00244045_ERZ653684 | MGnify/ENA primary metagenome ERZ653684 (study PRJEB26926, sample SAMN06165264) | human gut metagenome | biome: ENVO:00009003; feature: ENVO:2100002; material: ENVO:00002003... | reverse complement strand
TACGAGATGCAGCGTAGTCTCGTGGGCTCGGAGATGTGTATAAGAGACAGTCGTATGCTTTTATTAAAACGTCTTTTGGCGAGCAGGCTGCCTTTTACTATAACTATAATTAATTAAGTAACGGTGACTAGGTTGAATGTAATATGTCAACCTAGTTTTTGTTTCCTTGTAATGGTTCCATTTTCGACCGTAAACTTTATTTCAATACAAAGATATATAATTGTTCCGTTTAGGAGGTTTGTATGAAACGTGTTTTTATATTCATCTCGACTATCCTGTTTTCTTGCTACTTAGTCACAATGATTGTTCAACAAAATCAGCAAATATCTTTTTCGAGTTATAATGCTGTAGATGTGACTGGTCAGGCTTTGACTGATCATAAGGTATCTAATCGCAAGGAAGTAACAGATGCTTTAACTAATTTAGCTAATGAGCATAATAGCTTAATTGCTAGACGGATTGTTCAACCAAATGAAAAGGGTGAAATAGATTTTCGTTATCAGTTTTACGGACACGTTTCTCCACCTTCTAATTTAAAAAGGGCTTCTCAGGAGAGTGCTGAAGGCAGTGATATAGTTAGTAACTATCTAATTGTCTCAGGTGATTTAAAGGGAGCAGAACTTATCTCGACATTCAGTCAGCTTGGCTATAATGCGGTTGATTTTTCTTCTTATTCAATACTGTCTTTACTTTTAACAATATTATTGAATGAGGTTTCACTTATTAGTTTCGCATTATTTCTGTTGACCTTTGCTTCACTGGTGTTGATTTACCGAATAAAGGATTTAAGGGATGCGGGAATCAAGCTTGTTTCGGGGCAAAGCATGATGAAAGTAATGTTATCATCATTTATCGTTGATTCTAGGCAGTTATTGGTTGCATATTGTTTATCTATTCTTATTGGGGGAGTAGGTTTGTGGCATTTTCGGATTTTGCAATCTTTGCCTATATTACTTTATTTTACAGGAGTAACTTTATATTTTTTTGCGCTATGTTTTATTTCTCTTGGGTTAAGTTTAATATATCTACTAGGGTTAAAAGCAACTTCTTTAGTTGAAGTTATGAGAGGGCGCCTCCCCTTAAGAAGACTTCTAGGAGTGATGTTCTTAGGACAATTCGTTGCAATTGTAGTTGTTGGTATTACTGTAGGTACGTTGTTGAACAGTTATCAAGATTTTGTGCAATTAAATAGTGCTAAAGAAGAGTGGTCTATAAATAGAAATTACTACCAGCTATCTTATAGTTATAGCTCTGCCTTTACACAAGGTAAGGAAGAAGAAAAGCAGAATAAGTCTTGGTATGACTTCGCAAATCGTACTCTAAAGGACGATAAAGGGCTATTTGTAAAAACAAATTTACGTCAGTTCTTAGTATCAAATATAGCTAATGGGGTTAAAATAACAGACTATGTGCCTAATGGGAATACCATTTATGTTTCACCTAATTACTTGGAAAAGCAAAATGTTGGTGTCTCCGATGAATTTTTAGCACAAATGAAAAAACTTAAGCGTGGCGAATTTGGATTAATAATTCCAGAGAAGTTGAAGAATAGTAGGAAAGAGTTAGAGAGTATATATTCAGAATATATGTCAGGTTTCTCAAGTCGTAGTCTAAATCCTCATAGTCATCACTTATTTAAGGTATCGGTCTCTACCGAATTCGTAAAAGATAAGAAAAAGCGTTTTTTGTACAATACAGATAGTGACATACCTATGCAATTCCTTAATGATCCTATTATTGTTGTGACTACCCCTGAAGCAATGGGAGATACACCAAGTAGTCAGTTATTTTGGGGAACAGAAGTAGGTTCGGGATTACACATGACGGGCTATAAGGATAGCATTGATTTACTTAAACAAGGTGGTGTTTATCAATGGGTTTCTTATTTGACTAATAATCGTAATAGCTACTATAAGATTCTTTCAGAGAGTCGTAGTCGCCTTGCTTTTCTATTAATTGGTGTTTTATTAGGTTTATTGACCTCTATACTTTTATTTGACAGTATGAACCTTCTTTACTTTGAGCAATTTAGAAAAGAAATCTTTATCAAGCGATTATCTGGTATGAGGTTTGAAGAAGTTCATTTTAACTATCTTTTTTCACAAATCTGTGTTTTAGGTGTTGCACTTGTGTTTTTGATTTTCTTGATTCATCATTTGATTATGAGTTTACTTATAGTTTCCTTGTTTATTATCAACATGTTTACCATTTTATACAAACAGACGCTTACTGAGAGTAGAACTTCAGTCAGTGTTTTGAAAGGAAAGTAATATGATTGCAATTAAGAAACTAAGCAAATATTTTGGTAAGCGAGTTATTTTTGATGATTTAAATTTATCTTTTGATAAAGGAAAGATATATGCGCTTATCGGAGAAAGTGGCTCTGGGAAAACGACTCTTTTAAATATTCTGGCAAAACTAGAGACTTATGATAGTGGTTCTGTCACTTATGATGATACAGACTTGAAAGAGATTAAATCTCAAGTCTATTATCGTGATTATTTGGGTTATTTGTTCCAAAACTTTGGGCTTATTGAAAATGATAGTATAAGTTACAACCTGGATTTGGGGTTGGTAGGAAAGAAACTCAGAAAGAATGATATTCAAGAATGCAAAGAAAAAGTGATGAAAGATGTTCATCTGGAACATTTAAATCTTAATCAAAAAATATACGAATTATCTGGCGGAGAAGCACAGCGTGTTGCTCTGGCTAAACTTTTTTTGAAAAATCCTCCTATCATACTAGCTGATGAGCCAACAGCTTCTTTGGATCCTGATAATGCTCAAGAAATTATGGACTTAATTCGATCACTAAAAAATCCAAATCGTATCATTATTATTGCTACCCATAATCCAGGTATTTGGGAACAAGCAGATCAAGTAATTCGATTAAATAAGATTCGATATAACAACTCTAACGACGATATTAGTTAGTTTTAATATCGAGAACCTAGTTTAAGAGGTATTTTGACTTATTCTCATAAGATATCCTGAGGAGATGCAAATACCATATAATGTAAGAAATAAAGTCAGTTGGGTCGTTGAAATTGTCAAAATTAACAGAAAATTCTTGACATCCCTCTAAAAAGGAGTACAATAGTTAGTAAATCAGAAAGTAACTGGTCTTAGATTTTCAGGGAGCCTGCGGTGATTGTGAGTAGGTAATCGAGATGAGCGAACATTGGGCTGATTGGATGATAATGAGAAGGTAATACATATTCTTCTCGGTTGGCACCCCTTACCGTGCAACTCCTTGTTAGAGGAGATAGAGATGATGGTCGTTTTTTTGGAGACCATTAACTGAGGTGGTACCGTGTTAAACTAGATTTAATGCCCTCACAGAGTTTTTCTCTGTGAGGTTTTTTGTTTACTTTTATCTTTAAAGAAGTGTTATGTCATTATTCAATGAAAGGTTGGGTATTTATGGATGCATTAAGCGATATTCGAATTGAGATTGATAATATTGACAGACAGTTGATTCGATTACTGGCCCAACGTCAAATACTTGTGGAAAAGGCAGGACGGCTTAAACCCAAGGGAGACAAGGTTGCTGTCCAGGCTAGTGATCGTGTTGCTCAAGTGATAGCAAACCGTCGTAAGGAGGCACTAGAGCTTGGCTTATCGCCAGATGTGGCTGAAAGTGTTTGGAGAAGCATGATTAAAGCATTTATTGCTTTGGAAGAGAAAGTGAACAAAGAATAATATGGTGCCGATACATCCTATAAAGGAGTCTTGTATCAGTCTTATTACTCTCGATAAACCAGTTTGAAAGGAAATACTATGAGAAAAATTTTACCAGCCGATACCTTAACACCAATCTTGGCTTATATGCGTGTTCAGGGGGAACATAAGGTTATCCTTGAATCCATTCCTCGTGAGAAGGAAAATGCACGTTTTTCTATTGTTGCCTACAATCCGGTCTTTGAAGTAACCTTCAAGGATGGTGTTCTTTATGAAAATGGTAAGGCGATTGATCAGGATCCTTTCGAATACTTGGACCAAGTAACAGTCAAGGGCATCAAGTCTGACCTACCTTTCGCAGGTGGTGCTATCGGGTTTGCAGGCTATGACATGATTGGTCTCTATGAAAATATCGGTGAGATTCCAGAAGATACGATTGGGACACCTGATATGCATTTCTTCATCTATGAGTCTTATTTGATTTTTGACCACAAGAAGGAAAAGGTTTATGTGGTTGAGGACAATATCTACTCTGGTCGTGACAACGATGCGGTGCGTCAAGCTCTTGGTCAGGTGGTAACCAACCTCCAGACTCAGGCGCCAAACGAGTTTACACCTCAAGCCTTACAAGCCTTGCAATTTTCAAATCATATCGAAAAAGAGGTCTTCATGGATATGGTAGCTAAGGCTAAGAAATTCATTCGTGAGGGAGATATGTTCCAATGCGTGCTTAGCCAACGCTTTTCAGCGGACTTTGAGGGGGATCCTTTGGATTACTACCGTAACTTGCGCGTGACCAACCCATCAAACTACCTTTATTTCTATGATTTTGGAGATTATCAGGTGATTGGTGCTAGCCCAGAGAGTTTGGTTTCAGTGAAAAATGGAGAGGTGGTAACCAATCCGATTGCTGGAACTCGCCCTCGTGGTACCAATGAGGCGGAAGACGCTGCTTTGGCAGATGAACTCTCACATGATGTCAAAGAAACTGCGGAACACCGTATGTTGGTTGACTTGGGACGTAATGATATTGGTAAGATTGCTAAAAATGGTACGGTCAAGGTGACCAAGTATATGGAAGTTGAGTATTTCCGCTATGTGATGCATCTTACCAGTGTGGTTAAGGGACAACTCTTGCCGGAATTGACAGCACTGGATGCGCTAAAATCAACCCTTCCAGCTGGAACCGTATCAGGAGCACCTAAGATTCGTGCCATGCGTCGTATATATGAGCTTGAGCAGGAAAAACGTGGTATTTATGCGGGAGCTATTGGTTATCTGTCTGCGACAGGAGATATGGACTTTGCCATTGCCATCCGTACTATGATTCTCAAAAATCAAAAAGCCTATGTTCAAGCAGGTGCTGGTGTTGTTTACGATAGTGTTCCTGAAAATGAATTTTACGAAACGATTAACAAGGCGAAAGCTATGACAAGAATAGGAGATGCCCAATGATTTTATTAGTTGATAACTATGACTCTTTTACCTATAATTTGGCACAATACCTAGGGACATTTACAGAGGTAAAGGTCTTGCGTAACGATGATGAGACCCTCTATGAAGAGGCGGAAAAAGCTGACGGGCTTGTCTTTTCACCGGGTCCAGGTTGGCCAGCTGATGCGGGTAAAATGGAAGCCTTGATTAAGGATTTCGCTGGTAAAAAACCGATGATGGGAATTTGCTTGGGGCACCAGGCTATTGCGGAAACTTTTGGTGGTAAACTTGGCTTGGCTAAGAATGTCATGCATGGCAAACAAAGCAATATTACTTTTGAAACGCCATCGCTAATTTTCAAGGATATTGACAATAATGTCCCGATCATGCGTTACCATTCCATCGTTGTTGACCAAATGCCAGAGGGCTTTGATGTGACAGCTATCACAACTGATGATCAAGAAATTATGGCCATTCAACATAAGGAGCTACCTATTTACGGTTTGCAATATCACCCAGAAAGCATCGGAAGTCCAGATGGACTTAAGATGGTTGAAAATTTCGTAAAAATTGTTGCAGGCTAGTTGGACAGTCTTTGGACTAGATTTTTCTACGCTCAAAATCTCTCGCGTGCATCAGAAAACATTGAACAGTTTTTAAAAGGAAAACAGATATGAAAGAAATATTCCTACAAATCTCAAACCGACAAGACTTGTCTCAAGACCAAGTCCAAGCAGTCTTTGACCGCATTCTTAAAAATGAAGTCTCAGAAAGCCAAATTGCTGCCTTCCTTATGGGGCTCAAAACTAAAGGAGAAACAGCAGATGAAATCACAGGTATTGTGCGTGCCCTCAAATCACATGCGACGGTCTTGCCTGAGACCTTCACAGATGCTATGTGTAACTGTGGAACTGGTGGGGACCAGTCTTATAGCTTTAACATTTCAACAACGGTTTGCTTTGTCTTAGCAGCAGGTGGTATTCGTATGGCCAAGGCTGGTAACCGTTCGATTTCCTCTAAATCTGGTTCGGCAGACGTTCTTGAAGCCCTTGGAATCAACGTTGCGGCATCACCAGAAACCCTATCTAAAGCACTTGATGAGGTTGGTTTGGCCTTTATCTTTGCCCAAACCATGCACCCAGCTATGCGTTTTATCGGTCCAGCCCGCCAAGCTCTTGGGATTCCAACGATTATGAACTTGGTTGGGCCACTGGCTAATCCTCTTGACCTTGAGACACAACTCATGGGGCTTTATCGTGTGGAATTACAAGAAATTGTTGCTAATGCTATTCAACAGTTGGGACGGAAACGTGCGGTTATTATCACAGGTCCTGACAATATGGACGAAGCTGCCCTCTATGGCACTAACACCTACACCCTTTTGGAAGATGGTCACATTAGTCAGCACACTTTCACTTATGAAGATTTGGGTATGGAAAAGGTTGAGTTGTCTGATATCACAGGTGGCGATGCCAAGGAAAATGCAGAGATTCTCCTTAGTGTCTTGAAAAATGAAGCTAGTCCTTATCTTGAAACAACAGTGCTTAATGCGGGTCTCGGCTTCTTTGCCAATGGTAAGGTTGCGACCATTAAAGAAGGTGTTGAGCTTGCTCGTCAATTGATTGCGGACGGCTCAGCCCTAGAAAAACTTCGCCAACTCCAAGAGGTACAAGTATGAGTAAAGCCTTTCTCCCAACAATTTTAGAACAAAAAGAAAAAGAAGTGGCCCAGTTGGTCATGGAAGACTTGCAACCCTTGCGTCAGACCTATCGTCTTTATGAGTTTCTCAAGTCAAATCAAAACAAGCTGCAAATTATTTCTGAAGTGAAAAAAGCTAGTCCAAGTATGGGTGATATTAACCTAGATGTGGATATTGTGGCTCAGGCCAAGACCTATGAGGTAAATGGGGCAGTCATGATTTCTGTTTTGACGGATGAGGTTTTCTTCAAGGGTGATATTTCCTATTTGAAAGAGATTTCGTCACAGGTGGCTATTCCAACCTTGGCTAAGGACTTCATTATTGATGAGAAACAGATTGTGCGTAGTCGTAATGCGGGTGCGACAGTCATTCTCTTGATTGTAGCGGCCTTGCCAGAGGCTCGTCTCAAGGAGCTCTATGATTTTGCGACTAGCCTTGGCTTGGAAGTCTTGGTTGAAACGCATAATCTACCAGAATTGGAAGTGGCTCACCGTATTGGTGCCGAAATCATCGGCGTTAACAACCGTAATTTGGTCACTTTTGGGACAGATATCAATACCAGTCTTGAGTTATCAACGCATTTCAAGGACAAGCCTGTTTATATTTCTGAGTCAGCTATTTTCACAGGTCAGGATGCTGCCTTAGTTGCCCCATATTTTAATGGGATTTTGGTAGGAACTGCCCTTATGACGGCTGACAATGTGGCTGAAAAGGTCAAGGAGTTGCAAATTGACAAAGGTTAAAATTTGTGGACTATCGACACCAGAAGCGGTAGCAACTGCAGTTGAAGCAGGTGCTGACTACATTGGCTTTGTGTTCGCCAAGAGTAAGCGTCAAGTGAGTCTTGAACAAGCTCACCAGCTAGCTAAAGGTGTGACAGGTCAGACAAAAATCGTCGGTGTCTTTGTTTCACCCAGTCTTGAAGAACTGGAAGAAGCGATCGGTAAGGTTCCCTTAGATATCGTTCAGATTCATGGAACTTTTGATGAAGCTCTGATTCCAGAGATATCAGTACCAGTTATTCGAGCTATTCAGATTTCGGATAGTGATTCTCAAGTCAAGAGCCAGGCGGATTATCTTCTCTTTGATGCTCCCATTGCTGGTAGTGGTCAGACCTTTGACTGGCAACTCCTGGCTGATAAGCAGATTGAGCAGGACTATTTCATCGCTGGTGGCTTAACTGTGGACAATGTGGCAGAGGCCAAGGAGATTTTCCACCCCTATGCCTTAGATGTGTCCTCAGGTGTCGAGACAGATGGTCACAAAGATTTAGACAAGATTAAAGCATTTATAGAAAGAGTGAAAGCATGACATATCAACAACCTGATGCAAAAGGATTTTACGGAAAATTCGGTGGTCAGTTCGTTCCAGAAACGCTGATGACAGCCGTTATTGAATTGGACAAGGCTTATCGTGAAGCCAAGGAAGATCCAAGTTTCCAAGCGGAATTGGATGACCTCCTCAAAAACTATGTGGGCCGTGAGACACCTCTTTACCACGCCAAACGTTTGACTGACCATATCGGTGGAGCGCAAATTTATCTTAAACGTGAGGACCTTAACCACACAGGTGCCCACAAGATTAACAATGCCCTTGGTCAAGTCTTGCTTGCCAAACGTATGGGCAAGAAGAAAATCATCGCCGAAACTGGTGCAGGTCAACACGGTGTTGCAACAGCAACAGCCGCAGCCCTTTTCGACATGGACTGTACGATCTATATGGGTGAAGAAGATGTTAAACGTCAGGCGCTTAACGTTTTCCGTATGGAATTGCTTGGTGCCAAGGTATTTAGCGTAACAGATGGTTCGCGTGTGCTCAAGGATGCTGTAAATGCTGCTCTTCGTGCTTGGGTTGCAGGTATCGAGGATACGCACTACATCATGGGTTCTGCCCTTGGTCCTGCACCATTCCCAGAAATTGTTCGTGACTTCCAATCTGTCATCGGTCGTGAAGCCAAACGCCAATACGCTGAGATTTCAGGTGGTAAATTGCCAGATGCTGTAATGGCTTGTATCGGTGGTGGTTCAAATGCTATCGGTATGTTCTACCCATTTGTTAATGATAAGTCAGTAGCCATGTATGGTGCTGAGGCTTCTGGTTTGGGGCTTGATACTGAAAAACATGCCGCAACCTTTGCCAAAGGTCGTCCAGGTATTCTTCATGGAGCGCTTATGGATGTCCTCCAAGATGCTCATGGTCAAATCATGGAAGCCTTCTCTATCTCAGCTGGTCTGGACTACCCAGGGGTTGGTCCTGAGCACTGTTATTTCAACGAAATTGGCCGTGCGACTTACGACTCTATCACAGACGAAGAAGCTCTTGAAGGCTTCAAACTTCTGTCACGTTTGGAAGGTATTATCCCAGCTCTTGAGTCTAGCCATGCCATTGCACTTGCGCAAAAAGTGGCAGCTAAGATGTCGCCAGACCAAAGCCTCATCGTCTGCCTCTCAGGTCGTGGGGACAAGGACGTTATGCAGGTTAAAGAACGTTTCGAAGCTGAAGCAGAAGGGAAATAAACCATGACAAAAACACTAACAAAACACCTACAATCTATCAAAGACAGTAAACGCGGTATTTTCGTACCTTATATCATGGCTGGTGACCACGCTAAAGGTCTAGATGGACTCTTTGAGACTATCGCTCTCTTAGAAAATAGTGGTGTCTCAGCTATTGAGGTGGGTATTCCATGGTCAGACCCTGTGGCCGATGGTCCCGTTATTGAACTAGCAGGACAACGTAGTTTGGCTAAAGATGTGACTTTGACAGCTATTATCAAGAAGCTTCAGGAACAAAAAACACAGGTACCTTTGGTTATCATGACCTACATCAACCCAGTTTATCAATATGGTATTGAAGCCTTTGTTAAGGACCTGGCAGATACATCTGTCAAGGGGCTCATTATTCCTGATTTGCCAGACGAACACGCTGACTTTATCACCCCTTATTTGAAAGACAGTGATATTGCTCTCGTGCCTTTGGTAAGTTTGACTACAGGTATTGACCGTCAGAAACAGTTGATTGATGGTGCTGAAGGCTTTATCTACGCCGTTGCCATCAATGGTGTCACTGGTAAGACTGGTAATTACCGTGATGACCTTGACAAACACTTGGCTAACTTGACTGCCCATGCAGACATTCCAGTTCTCACAGGTTTTGGTGTGTCAACAGAGAACGATATCAAACGCTTTAACGCTGTATCAGACGGTGTTATCGTGGGATCAAAAATTGTCCGTGACCTTCACGACGGTAAGGAAAAAGAAGTCGCTGAATTTGTTACATTCGGTTCACATTTTGAAAAATAGAAGACGATGCTCTCCAGAAATGGGGAGTGTTTTTTCATCAAAATCATTCTTGGGGATGATTTGATTTTCTTAGTTTCCAGTATTATACTATGGGTGAATAGTGGCGAATTAAATTTATCTCTGGTTTTTATTTTCATCCCACTTATAGAAAGAAGGTAGACAAATGAAAGTATCATTAAGGGTAATACTAGGAGTCTTTTTCTTAATAGGAGCCTTACTATTTTTCTATCGTGGAGAGAATCACTATGCACTGATTTTCCTTGTGGTTGGTGCCTTGTACCTCTACAAGGGATTAAGTTGAGGGTTAAATCTCGTATTGAATGAATAAGCCTGTTTAGTGACATCTATGTCACTATTTTTTTCTTTCGGAATATATAGAATGATTTTATAGCTAAAAAGAAAGGAAGAGAAGGCATCACAGAACATGATTGATCATATTTTTTTATTCTTTGTATCACACAAGAAAGCTCTAGCAATACTCTTTATGATTATTTGTTTGGCTTTTATTTACCTTGGCATGTTTAAATTTTTGTATTTTGAAGGCAGGGATTTTGGACGTAGCCTTGTTAACTCAATTTTATCTTAGTAAAGTGAGGCACCTCTTAGGAGGTGTTTGTTTTTTTAAACAAATCTACAAATGTAGACAAAACTCTTGACATATCCTCGTGGCAGCGTTAAAATAAATCTACAAACGTAAACAAATAATGACATTCAGAAAGGAACTATCATGCTGACAATTTCATCTGCGGAATGGGAAGTCATGCGAGTGCTCTGGGCCAAGGGGCAGGCGACTTCTTCAGAGATTATAGCGATTCTATCTAAGAAGCTAGACTGGTCGGCTTCGACAGTAAAGACCTTGATTGGACGTTTGGCGGACAAGGGTTATCTAACCAGTCAGCGTCAAGGACGAGGGTTTATCTATCAAGCTAGCTTGGGGGAAGATGAGGCGAATTTTCAGGCTTTAGAAGCTGTTTTTGACAAGATTTGTTTGACCAAACATAGCGATTTGTTGGGTCAACTCATGGCAAAGACGCCGATGACCCAAGCCGATGTGGATAAGTTACAGGCCTTGCTTGCAGCAAAAGAACCTGTGGATCAGGTGGTTTGTGACTGTGTGCCTGGCCAATGTGCTTGTGGGCATCATATGGAGGTGATATAGGAAATGGCAAAAGAAACCTTTGTGGTTAATGGGATGACCTGTGCATCCTGTGTAGCCAACGTTGAAAATGCTGTTAATAAGTTGGATGGTGTGGACAAGGCTGTGGTTAACCTAACCACCGAAAAAATGTCTGTAGATTATGCTGGGGATAAGGTTAGTCCAGAAACTATTGAAAAGGCTGTAGCTGACGCTGGTTATGCGGCTGAAGTCTACAACCCAGATACAGCTAAAAGTCAGGAAGAACGTGAAGAAGACAAGATTCACAAGGTGCGTGAGCGCCTCATTTGGTCATCGGTCTTCACCATTCCTCTCTTTTATCTAGCTATGGGGCCAATGGTCGGTCTACCTGTGCCAAACTTCTTGTCTCCTCACCATGCAGCCTTGACTTATGCCTTGGTGCTGCTAGTTTTGACAGTTCCAGTCATGTGGTTGGGTCGTTCCTTCTATAGTAATGGTTTTCGTACTTTGGCCAAGGGTCATCCTAATATGGATGCCTTGGTAGCCTTGGCAACATCGGCGGCCTTCCTTTATAGTCTCTATGGTACTTATCACATTTCTTTGGGGCATGCCCATCACGTCCACCAACTTTATTTTGAGTCGGTAGCTGTTATTTTGACCTTGATTACTCTAGGTAAGTACTTTGAAACCCTCTCTAAAGGTCGAACTTCAGAGGCTATCAAGAAACTTATGCACTTGTCAGCCAAGGAAGCAACTGTCCTTCGTGATGGTAAGGAAGTCAAGCTTCCTGTGGATAAGGTTGTTCTTGGTGACCATATTGTGGTCAAACCTGGGGAAAAGATAGCCGTGGATGGTCAGGTGATTTCTGGTAGCTCCGCGATTGATGAGAGTATGCTTACAGGTGAGTCACTCCCTATTGAAAAATCCGCTGGTAAGCCAGTGTTTGCAGGTTCTATTAATGGTCAAGGTAGCTTGATTTATGAGGCTGAAAAGATTGGTAAGGACACCTTGCTTTCCCAAATCATTAAATTGGTTGAGGATGCCCAACAAACCAAGGCACCGATTGCCAAGATTGCCGATCAAGTGTCAGCGGTCTTTGTTCCTGTTGTCATGGCTATCGCACTTGTTTCAGGTCTCTTTTGGTACTTTGTCATGGGACAAACCTTTACCTTCGCTATGATAGTAGTAGTTAGCGTCTTAGTCATTGCTTGCCCATGTGCTTTGGGTCTTGCGACACCGACAGCTATCATGGTTGGTACAGGCCTTGGTGCCGAACACGGTATTCTCTACAAGCGTGGGGATGTGCTTGAGCTAGCTCACAAGGCTGATGTCCTCGTTTTTGACAAGACAGGAACTATTACTCAGGGTAAACCTCAGTTAGTTTCTAGCTATACCTATGGTAATAGTGGAGCAACCTTACAGCTTTTGGCATCCTTGGAAGCTAAGTCTGAACACCCCTTAGGTCAAGCAATTCTTGTGGCAGCAGAAAATGCTAACTTGGACTTGTTAGAGATGGACAATTTCTCAAGTTTGACTGGACGAGGACTAACTGCAAGCTATGCAGGCAAAACTTATCTAGCTGGGAATCAAACTCTTATGGCTGAGGAAAAAGTCGACTTGACTTCAGCACAAGCTGATTTCCAACACTTGACGGCCGATGGTCAAACCCCTATTTTCCTAGCTGAAGATGGTAAGTTAATCGGACTCTTTGGTGTAGCCGATCAGGTTAAAGAAGACAGTGCAGATATGGTGGCAGCTCTTCATCAAATGGGCAAGGAAGTCATCATGTTGACTGGGGATAATGACCAAACAGCTCAAGCTATCGCTCAAAAGGTTGGCATCAAACGTGTTATTAGTCAAGTGCTTCCGCAAGAGAAATCTAGGGTGATTAGCGACCTTCAAGCAGAAGGAAAATCAGTCATCATGGTTGGTGATGGTATCAATGATGCCCCAGCCCTTGCGACTGCAGATATCGGTATTGCTATGGGTTCTGGGACAGATATTGCCATGGAAAGTGCTGATATGGTCCTTATGAAACCAAACCTCATGGATGTCGTTAAGGCTCTGAAAATTAGTCAAGCAACTATCACAACGATTAAAGAGAACCTCTTCTGGGCCTTTATCTACAATATCTTGTCTATCCCAGTAGCTATGGGTGTTCTCCACCTCTTTGGAGGTCCCCTTCTTGACCCAATGATAGCAGGACTTGCCATGAGCTTTAGCTCTGTTTCGGTCGTCCTTAATGCTCTGCGCCTCAAACGTCGCAAAGTCTAAGCATTGATTGCTTGTGACCTCTGCGACTTAAGCTGTGTACTAAAAAATAATTAAAGAAAAGGAAGAAAGAAAAATGACAAAAACATATAACATCACAGGAATGAAATGCCAAGGCTGTGTTAACACCGTTACTGAAAAACTCTCTGCTGTCAAAGGTGTAGACAAGGTTCAAGTTGACCTCGAAAACAAACAAGTCACTATTGAAGGGAAACCATGGAAGTGGTCTCTCAAACGTGCCCTCAAAGGTACTAAGTTCGAACTTGGTGATGAAATTTAAGACAGGAATGAAACAGCTCTTAGGCTGTTTTTCTCTACCCATAATCTTTTTGAAAATCCCTTCCTTTTGTGATATGATTAAGGTAATTATGTTCTCAAAATTGAGACTAGAAAATCAAGAAAAGAAAACGGTATACCTATGTCTAAACAAACCCTTATCCTTCTCTACGGTGGACGTTCAGCAGAACGTGAAGTGTCTGTGCTCTCAGCTGAGAGTGTTATGCGTGCGGTGGATTACAGCGCATTTGAGGTTAAAACCTACTTTATCACTCAGTCTGGTGATTTTATCAAAACACAAGAATTTACAGAAACACCAAGTGATGATGAGAAGCTCATGACTAATGACACAGTTGTGGCTAGTCAGGCTATCAAACCAAGCGATATTTATGAGGAAGGCGCTGTGGTATTCCCTGTGCTCCATGGACCTATGGGTGAGGATGGATCTATCCAAGGTTTCCTCGAAACCCTTAAGTTGCCATACGTGGGTACTAATGTCTTGTCATCAAGTGTGGCTATGGACAAGATTATGACCAAGCATATTCTTGAAGTTGCAGGTGTCCCTCAGGTTGCCTACACAGTCTTCATCGAGGGTGAAGATTTGGAAGCAGCAGTAGCTGAAACGCTTGAAAAATTGACCTTCCCAGTGTTTGTCAAACCTGCTAACATGGGGTCATCTGTTGGGATTTCTAAAGCTGAAAATGAAGCAGAGCTTCGTGCAGCGATTGATCTGGCTCTCAAATATGATAGCCGTATCTTGATTGAGCAAGGTGTGGTTGCCCGTGAAATCGAAGTTGGTATCCTTGGCAATACAACTGTCAAAACGACTGATCCAGGTGAAGTAGTCAAGGATGTGGCTTTCTATGACTACCAAGCCAAGTACATCGACAACAAGATTACCATGGACATCCCAGCTCACGTGCCTGCAGAAGTTATGACGCAAATGCGTGCTTATGCGGCTAAGGCCTTCCGTGCCCTCGGTGGTTGTGGTCTTGCCCGCTGTGATTTCTTCCTGACAGAGGATGGAGCCATCTACCTTAACGAGCTCAACACCATGCCAGGTTTCACCCAATGGTCTATGTACCCACTTCTTTGGGAAAATATGGGACTTTCTTACTCAGACCTTATCAAGGAATTGGTGGTCTTGGGACAAGAAATGTTTGATAAACGTGAAAGCCATTTGATTTAAGAAATATGATTTAGAACACAAACATCTTAGTCTTGGAGAAATCTCTGAGACTGAGGTGTTTTTTTCTTTACAGAAATCCAGATTTTATTTATATCTTTTCTTTATCACCTCGATAAAAAATACATATTATCCAAATAATCTAACAGGTGGTAGAATAAATCTAACGTTTCAAATGAAATAGAGCAATTCATTCGTGTTTGATGAAGATTTGCGTATCGCAATGATTATCAGAGGCGAGAGAAGGGTCAAAGGGCTAGAAGTAGATGTCAGTGAGTGCTTACGGAATTTTACACGCCTTTTGTATCTTGTAGAATTGAACACAGGCTAAATTCCTAGAGCAAAAGATAAACTTCCTAGTGTGCCAGCACACCTCGTCAGTTTCCTATTTGTTTTACGGAATTTTACACGCCTTTTGTATCTTAAATGAGGAGGTAAGTTTTGGACTGGTCCATTGTTCAACAGTATTTGCCCTTTTATCAGAAGGCATTCTTTTTAACCTTACATATTGCCGTTCTGGGGATTCTTGGTTCCTTCCTTTTGGGCTTGGTGGTGAGTGTTATTCGTCATTACCGAGTGCCGATTTTGAGTCAGCTTTCGACGGCTTATATTGAGTTATCTCGGAATACGCCGCTCTTGATTCAGCTTTTCTTTCTCTACTTTGGCTTGCCTCGTATAGGTTTGGTTCTATCCTCAGAGGCTTGTGCTGTGGTAGGTTTGATTTTCTTGGGTGGTTCCTATATGGCGGAGTCCTTCCGAAGTGGCCTAGAGGCTGTTAGTCAGACCCAGCATGAAGTGGGGTTGTCTATTGGTTTGACGCCATTCCAAGTCTTTCGCTATGTGGTCCTTCCTCAGGCAGTGGCCGTGGCGCTTCCGTCATTTAGTGCCAACGTTATTTTCCTTATCAAGGAAACGTCAGTATTCTCAGCGGTAGCCTTGGCAGATTTGATGTATGTGGCTAAGGATTTGATTGGTCTTTACTACGAAACCGATGTGGCTCTAGGCATGTTGGTGGTGGCTTATCTCTTGATGTTGCTGCCGATTTCTCTAGTCTTTAGTTGGATTGAAAGGAGGTTACGCTATGCAGGATTCGGGCTTTCAGGTTCTTCTTCAGGGGAATAATTTCCTACGTATCTTACAAGGTTTAGGCGTAACTATTGGAATTTCCATCGTCTCGGTTCTTCTTTCCCTTTTACTAGGAACCCTTTTTGGGATTGTCATGACTTCGAAGTCTAAGATTATTTGTTTCTTGTCACGTATTTATCTGGAATTTATTCGTATCATGCCTCAGTTAGTCTTGCTCTTTATTGTTTATTTTGGTTTGGCTAGGAACTTTAACATTAACATTTCAGGCGAGCTATCGGCTATTATCGTCTTTACCCTTTGGGGAACGGCTGAGATGGGTGATTTGGTGCGTGGGTCAATCACGTCGCTACCTAGACACCAGTTTGAGAGCGGAAGGGCCCTTGGCTTGACCAATGGGCAACTTTATACCTATGTGATTATTCCACAAGTCTTGCGTCGCTTGTTGCCTCAGGCTATTAACCTGGTGACACGGATGATTAAGACTACGTCCTTGGTGGTTTTGATTGGCGTGGTTGAGGTGACCAAGGTTGGTCAGCAGATTATCGACAGTAACCGCCTGACTATTCCAACAGCTTCTTTCTGGATTTATGGCACGATTTTGATTCTTTATTTTGCCATTTGTTACCCAGTATCTAAGCTGTCTACTTATCTTGAAAATCGTTGGAGGAATTAAGATGACAGAAAGCATTTTACAAATCAAGGATTTGAAAAAGTCCTTTGGGGACAATGAGATTCTCAAAGGCATCTCCTTGGATGTTAAACAAGGTGAAGTCGTTGTTATCCTGGGTTCCTCAGGTTGTGGGAAATCGACCTTGCTACGTTGCATCAATGGCTTGGAGACCATTCAAGGAGGCGATATTCTCCTGGATGGCAAGTCTATCACTGGCAGTAAGAAGGATTTCCACTTGATTCGTCAGAAAATCGGAATGGTCTTTCAAAGTTATGACCTCTTTCCACATTTGGACATCCTGCAAAATCTGATCTTGGGTCCAGTCAAAGCTCAAGGACGTAACAAGGAAGAAGTCATTGCGGAGGCTGAGAAACTTTTGGACCGTGTGGGACTTTTGGACAAGAAGCATAGCTTTGCACGACAACTGTCAGGTGGTCAAAAGCAACGTGTAGCCATTGTCCGTTCACTGCTCATGCATCCTGAAGTTATTCTCTTCGACGAAGTGACGGCGTCGCTTGACCCTGAGATGGTTCGTGAGGTCCTGGAACTAATCAATGACCTCGCTCAAGAAGGGCGTACCATGTTGATTGTAACCCATGAGCTTCAGTTTGCGCGTGCCATCGCTGACCGTATTATCTTTATGGATAAGGGTGTCATCGCTGAGGAAGGGACTGCTGAAGCATTCTTCAATCATCCAAAGACACAGCGAGCTCAAGAGTTCCTCAATGTCTTTGACTTCAGCCAGTTTGGTGCCTATTTGTAACCCATTGTTTTTAGTAAAAAATATAATATTTGAGGAGATATTTATGAAATTAACAAAGAAAATTTTTGCCCTATTAGCTCTCGTCTTTGCCTTGGTGGCAGTGACTGCTTGCTCAAGTAACAGTAGCTCTGGTAAATCCACAGCCAAAGCACGTACTATCGAAGAAATTAAGAAGAGTGGTGAACTCCGTATCGCCGTTTTTGCGGACAAGAAACCTTTCGGTTATGTAGATAACAAGGGTGCTTACCAAGGTTACGATATTGAACTTGGTAACCGTTTGGCTAAAGACTTGGGTGTTAAACCTAAATACGTCTCAGTAGATGCGGCCAACCGTGCAGAATTCTTGATTTCAAACAAGGTAGATATTACGCTTGCCAACTTCACAGTAACTGATGAACGTAAGAAACAAGTGGACTTCGCTCTTCCTTATATGAAAGTCTCAATCGGTGTGGTGTCACCTAAAGACAAGGTCATTAAGGACGTTAAAGAGCTTGAAGGTAAGACTTTGATTGTTACTAAGGGAACAACTGCTGAAACTTACTTTGAAAAGAACTACCCAAATATCAAATTGCAAAAGTATGACCAATATAGCGATGCTTACCAAGCCCTCCTTGATGGTCGTGGCGATGCCTTCTCAACTGATAATACAGAAGTTCTTGCTTGGGCTCTAGAAAATAAAGGTTATGAAGTAGGAATCACATCACTTGGTAACCCAGATACCATTGCCCCAGCCGTTCAAAAAGGTAACAAAGAACTCCTTGACTTTATCAATAAAGACATTAAGAAACTTGGCGAAGAGAATTTCTTCCACAAAGATTATGAAAAAACACTTCACCCAACTTACGGTGATGCAGCTAAAGCTGATGACCTCGTGGTTGAAGGTGGCGAAGTGAAATAAGACTAGTTCCTCTCTAAGGAGTAAGTCTTGCTTAATAAGAATAAAACAACCATTCCGTGGCTATCTAGCTTAGCTAGAAGCAGGGGTGGTTTTTCTTGTTTTAGGGTGATTTTTTTCTTACCTTTTTGTTTTTTCTATCTCGCCACTCGATGAAAATAATTGACAAGAAAAGGGCTCCCATGATTCCCCAAAAAAGAAATGGTTCAATATAATCAAAAAAAGTTTTGCGTTCACCATAGACCGAGGTAGAGCCATCTTTCCAAGTAATGGTTTTGTCCCTATCATCAATCCTTTTGTAGGACTCACCATTATAAGTTAAATAATGATCCTTCCGTACATACATATTCAAATAGTTATGGCCGTTCTTTGTGGGAAGGTCTGAGAACAGACTTTCCTTGGCGTAAACTTCAATGTAGATGGTTCCATCTTTAAGACCTTTAATTTTCTGAGTTCGCGCATTTTTGATAAGTAGCTTTCCATCTTGTACAATTTCCCAATCGTACTTACGACTTCTTCCTCCTTCGTTATAGGAAATAGCAAGCTTGTGATTTTCAGACTGCCATAGCCCGTAGATACTATTTTCACTGATACCATCATAAAAGCATCTAAGATAGATGGTGACTATAGGTACCATGATTAGAAAACAAATCCGAAAAATCTTGACTAAATGGTCTTTGAATTCACCCCAACGTGCTCGCCATCCAGTTTTGTACTTTTGTGTTCTTCGATATTCTTTTTGTGAATGGTCTTTTCTATCAATTTCCTGTTGATCACTGTATTTTTTCTTTTTTTGATGCCTCATTTAGCCTATTTTTCCTTTTTAGATTTCTTTTGATCTTCCATTCAATGAAAAGAACGTATACAAGCAATACTCCCCACATTCCAAAAAAGATATAAGGTTTCAGACGATCAAACAAGGTTATTCGTTGACCATAAAGGGATTTTGAACCATCGTTCCAGGTAATACTCTTGTTTTCATCATCAATCCGTTTGTAGGATTCGCCATCATAGGTCAAGTAGTTATCTTTACGGACATACATATTCAAATAGTTGTAGCCGTTCTTTGTGGGAAGGTCTGAAAACAGACTTTCCTTGGCATATACTTCAATGTAGAGGGTCCCATCCTCTAAGCGTTTAATATCATCAATGCGTGCATCTTTAATGAGGATATTTCCATCTTGAACAATATCCCAATCACGCTTACTTCCCTTGCTCCCTCTTTCGTAGGATATGGCAAGCTGATGATTTTCAGATTGCCACAGACCGTAGATACCATCTTTAGAAACCCCATCATCAAAGAAAATACCATAAATAATGAGTATAGGTAAGAGGATTAGGAAACCTATCCCAAAAATGTTGGCTAAACGGTCTGTAAATTTATCCCAGCGTGCTCGCCATCCCGTTTTGCGTTTTTGTTCTTTTCGATATGCTTTTTGTGACTGATACTTTCGATTGAGTTTCTTTCGGTCAGCGTATTTTCTTTTTGATTGGTGTCTCACTTAGTTTTTCTCTCCTCTTTTGCCGAGCCTCTATAATGATAAGAAATGAGCAAATCCCCATAAGTATCAAATAGAGGGATTCAAAAACCTCATCTATAGTTGTTTTCCGTTCACCATAAGGGCTGGTAGAACCATCTTTCCAAGTAATAGTCTTGTTTCCAGAATTGATACGCTTGTAGGAATCACCGTCATAGGTAAGATAATTGTTTTTGCGAAGATAGAAATCCATATAGCTGAAGCCGTCCTTAGTGGGTAGGTCTGTCAGGTAGCCTTCCACAGTGTAGAGCTCCATGTGAAGAGTTCCGTCATTAAGCCGTTTGACCGGGCGAGTTCTAGCAGCATAGATAATATACTTACCATCCTGTACGACTTGCCAGTCGATATTTCCTCGTTTCCGAATATGCTTATAGGAAATCGCTAACTTATGATGATCAGACTGCCAGAGACCATATATGTTATCTTCATTGACTGTATAATGATCATAATAATAAAAACCACCATACAGCAGTGCCAGTAGCACTAAAATAATCAATTCGGCTGTTGGCTCTAGTGGGATTATCTTTCTCCAATTAAGGTGCCATCCTTTAGGTTCTTCGATACTTTGATAGGCGCTATTTATATTTTCCTCTCCCTTAGAGAGGTTGATTAATTTTTTCTTTGTCATGCCTAATCCTTTCATCAACCATTGTAACAAATTCGTCTTCCAAGCAAAAGCTAGCCTGATTTGTGATATAATTGGGAGTGATTGCAGGCAAGAAAATCATATTTCTTGCCAGACTTGTAAAAATAAAACAGAGGATTTTAAGATGAAACTGACACTCCATGAAATTGCCAAGGTTGTTGGCGCTAAAAATGATGTCACAGCCTATGACGATGTTGCCATTAACCAGATTGAGTTTGATAGCCGTAAGATTACAGCGGGCGACCTCTTTTTACCACTAAAAGGTGCGCGTGACGGGCATGATTTTATCCAAACAGCCTTTGACAATGGTGCCCTAGCGACATTCACAGAAAAAGAATTACCAGCTGATCAAGTCCACATCCTAGTTGATGACGCTCTTGAAGTTTTCCAAAAGCTAGCTGCCTACTATCTTGAAAAGACTGAGGTTGATGTTATTGCTGTGACTGGTTCTAACGGTAAGACAACAACCAAGGACATGATTCATGATATCTTGGCTACAACCTATCGTACTTACAAAACCCAAGGCAATTACAACAATGAGATTGGTCTTCCTTATACAGCCCTCCACATGCCTGATGATACGGAGAAAATCGTCCTTGAGATGGGACAAGACCACATGGGAGACATTCACCTCTTGTCTACCTTGGCTAAGCCAAAAACAGCCGTTGTTACCTTAATCGGAGAGGCTCATTTGGAATTCTTCGGTAGCCGTGACAAGATTGCTCAAGGGAAAATGCAAATGCAAGACGGTATGCCTGATGGTAGCCTCTTGCTTGTGCCAAGTGATCCTATCGTAGATCCTTTCTTGCCAAGCAATCTTGAAGTGGTACGCTTTGGGGATGGTGCGGAGCTTACAGTCTCTGAGTTGACAGAATTCAAGGACCATCTCACCTTTTCAACAAACTTCCTAGACGGACAAGTTACCTTGCCAGTCACTGGAAAATACAATGCCACAAATGCCATGGTTGCTGCCTATGTCGCAAAACACTTGGGTGTAACTGAGGAAAATATCCTCTCAGCTCTTGCTAACTTGCAGCTTACAAAAAACCGTACTGAATGGAAAAAAGCAGCTAATGGTGCGGATATTCTTTCAGACGTTTACAATGCCAATCCAACAGCCATGAAGCTCATTTTGGAGACCTTCTCAGCCATTCCTAAGAATGAAGGAGGCAAGAAAATCGCTGTCCTAGCTGATATGAAAGAACTTGGTGAACAGTCTGTGCAACTTCACACACAGATGATTCTCAGCCTGACACCAGATGCTATTGATACGGTGATTTTCTACGGTGAAGACATTGCAGAATTGTCACAACTTGCTAGTCAAATGTTCCCACTTGGTCATGTCTATTATTTCAAGAAGACAGCTGACGAAGACCAATTTGATGCTATGGTTAAGCAAATCAAAGAAAGCCTGGGCGAGCACGATCAAATCTTGCTCAAGGGCTCTAACTCTATGAATCTAGCTAAGGTTGTGGAAGAATTACAAGCTAAGAATTAAGTTCTCTAACCTGCTCTCTAAAGCAGGTTTTTGCTTTACCCTGAAATTTGATATAATAGCAGGCATAGTAATTTCAGCAGGAGAAGAGAATGAAGGATTTTTTGACAACCACCCAAACTCATCCACCCCAGATACCTTTGCCCTATTATTTGCTTATGCTTTTGGTGATGGTAGTCTTGAGTTACTTGAGTTGGCGTTGGTATAAGAATAATATATGGCGTTGGACCTTTCTCACTATCCAAGCCATTCAACTCTTTGCCCTTTATACCTGGTACCTCTGGCAGGGCTTTCCACTTTACATTAGTCTGCCCCTTTACCATTGCCGCATGGCCATGTTTGCTGTTCTCCTCTTGAAAAATAGTAAGATAAAGAGCTATTTTGCTATTATGGGAGTTGTCGGGACCTACTGTGCATTGATTTATCCAGTATTTGACCCCTATGAGTTTCCTCATATCACAGGCTTTTCTTTCCTAATTGGCCACTATGCCCTACTGGTCAATAGCCTGAATGTAATTTTTAATAGTTATAAAACGCATCCCATCAGTAAGCGGCTGATTGTCGTGGCTACCTTATTACTGAATCTAGCTTTGGTAATCGTTAATCAGACTATCGGTGGAAACTATGGCATGCTTAAACACACGCCATTTATTATGGGAACTCCCTTATTTGTCAAATACCTTGCTGTTTCAGGAGCTCTGATTATTCTCATGATAATCATGAAAAAAGGTTTGGAGCATTTTGAAGACAAATATTAAATAAATGAAGAAACACGCTATCAGAAAGTTGATAGCGTGCTTTTTCATTTTATTTGTTTTATTCTAACACAAAACGCTTTCAGAATTGCTTTCACACTGTAATTTGGATATAATAAAAGAGCTGTGCCTGCGAGATTATCGCAAGCCTCGACAACAAATGTAGCTCTAAAAAGAGAGAAATTTTCTGAAAGAAGTGCTACAACTATCTTACTTTTCGATCTGGTAAAAACCGATGACTGTCAGTTCCTATTGAGCATGGAAGTTTTACAATTCCTAAGGAAGCTATTGAAGTCCGATACCGCTAATGAAAAGTATCAAAAAGTTTATTTTTAAAGAAGAAAGAAAACTATGAGTATCCAAGACGAAATCAAAAAACGCCGTACTTTTGCCATCATCTCTCACCCCGATGCTGGTAAAACAACAATCACTGAACAATTGCTTTACTTTGGGGGTGAAATCCGTGAAGCTGGTACCGTAAAAGGGAAGAAAACTGGAAACTTTGCTAAATCAGACTGGATGGATATCGAGAAACAACGTGGTATCTCAGTAACCTCATCTGTGATGCAGTTTGACTATGCCGGCAAACGTGTCAATATCCTTGATACCCCAGGGCATGAGGACTTCTCAGAGGATACCTACCGTACCCTTATGGCGGTTGACGCTGCTGTCATGGTTGTTGACTCAGCCAAAGGTATCGAGGCCCAAACCAAAAAACTTTTCGAAGTTGTCAAACACCGTGGTATTCCTGTCTTCACCTTCATGAACAAATTGGACCGTGATGGACGTGAGCCACTTGACCTCTTGGAAGAGTTGGAAGAAGTGCTTGGTATTGCCAGCTACCCAATGAACTGGCCTATCGGTATGGGGAAAGCCTTCGAAGGACTTTATGACCTTTATAACGAACGCTTGGAGCTTTACAAGGGTGACGAGCGCTTTGCCAAGATTGAAGATGGTGATACCCTTTTTGCCAACAATCCATTCTATGAGCAGGCTAAAGAAGATATCGAACTCTTGACAGAAGCGGGTAATGAATTCTCTGAAGAAGCTATTTTAGCTGGTGAATTGACACCGGTCTTCTTCGGTTCTGCCCTTACAAACTTTGGAGTTCAAACCTTCCTCGATACCTTCCTCAAATTTGCGCCAGAACCACATGGCCACAAGACAGTTGATGGTGACGAGATTGATCCTCTTAACAAGGACTTCTCTGGCTTTGTTTTCAAAATCCAAGCCAACATGGACCCACGTCACCGTGACCGTATTGCCTTTGTTCGTATCGTGTCTGGTGAATTCGAGCGTGGTATGAGTGTTAACTTAACCCGTACTGGTAAAGGAGCTAAGCTCTCTAACGTTACTCAGTTTATGGCTGAGTCTCGTGAAAATGTCGAAAATGCCGTGGCAGGAGACATTATTGGGGTTTACGATACAGGAACTTATCAGGTTGGTGATACCCTTACTGTAGGTAAAAACAAATTTGAATTTGAACCACTACCAACCTTTACGCCAGAGTTGTTCATGAAGGTTTCTGCTAAAAACGTCATGAAACAGAAGTCCTTCCACAAAGGAATTGAACAATTGGTGCAAGAAGGAGCCATCCAGCTCTATACTAACTACCAAACAGGCGAATACATGCTTGGTGCCGTTGGTCAACTTCAGTTTGAAGTCTTCAAGCACCGTATGGAAAATGAATACAATGCCGAAGTCGTTATGACACCAATGGGTAAAAAGACTGTGCGTTGGATTCAACCTGAGGACCTCGATGAACGCATGTCATCAAGCCGAAATATCTTGGCTAAAGACCGCTTTGACCAACCAGTCTTCCTCTTTGAAAATGATTTTGCCCTCCGTTGGTTTGCAGATAAATATCCAGATGTAACATTGGAAGAGAAGATGTAATGTACTAAGATTGCTTGGCTATATCATAGCCTAAGCAATCTACGCCACGTCCTATAGGACCGTGACTAAGTCCTTTACTAACTCGAAAACGGAAAATTATCGTTTCCGTTTTCTCATGTCGTAATACTATGTATAGTTTATGTAAATCGTTCATCTTTTGACGCTAGCCCCTATCTTGTGGCTAGCTAGCCGTCTCACTAACTACGTCACGTCTCTAAAACAACACAAAAAAATATAGGACTATCTAATCAGATAGTCCTATATTTTTTATAAACCTAATAGTTATCAAGTATACCTATGATTAATTACTTTAGATAGTTACGATTATGATAAATTAAGCTAGCTTCTAAAAGTATGCAAATTGTTGATAGCCAGAAACTTGTTGTAATTCCAAATTTTTCAGTAATAGAACTCATCAGAAAGACGAAAACTGAAAAAGCAAGGGTTGAAATGATTTCAAATACAGAATAAACATGTACTAACTGGTTTTCATCGACAGTTTCCTGAAGAAAGACACTTTCAGGTACTTCTTTTAACTGAGAAAAGAAGCCGATTAAACTTGAGAAAATTAAAAATGTTTGTGTATTTGAGAAAAAGAGGATACTGGCTGTGATGGTCGCCATTGCTAAGAGTGAAAAGAGAATACTTTTCCACTTATGCGCTAAAAACTTTTCGGATAGTTTGTAGACAATTATTCCACCTAAAATGATACCAAGGGAATAGGCTGTATTTGAGTAGCCCCAGTAACTTTCAGTTTGTTTTAACACCTCGGTTACAAAAACAAGGATTACAGACGATACCCAGATTGTATTGGAGAAGTCCTCTAATAAATTTGCTTGAACAAATAACTTTAATTTAGGATTTTTTGCAACTAACTTCCATCCTTTTACTAGAGTATCAATATTTGTCTCCGCTTCTAACTGCTCTATTTTAGCCTGAGGAAGAAAGAGCATCACAAAAGTGGAGAGGAGATAAAGGAGTAAGACTATCAACAGTGTGGGAAAAAGACCAAGCGAAGTATATAAGAGACCGCCTAGTCCCCAACCAATCAATTGTACTCCCTCACCACTCATTGATAAGGCAGCATTTGCCTTTCCCAAATTTGTGGCATATCTAGGAATCATGGCATAAGATACGGGCGACGCAAAGCCATCTAAGATAGAAATAGCGACAACAAAGATATACATTCCTAAGGCTGGAACAAATTGAGCCTTAATGAGCATTACAAGGAGTATTGCTAATAAAAAAGTCTTTCCACATTGAGTGAATGAAAGCACTCTATTTAAGGCTAGTTTTTTAGTTACTAATGGCACCAGAAGGCTTGCCACGAAAGCTGACAATCCGATTAAAATCGGAACCATTGAGGTTGCAATAACGGATTTTGTAATGACGTAAATATTTGCAATGAGAGATACCCTAAGAAAAATGTCAGCTAAGTTAGCAAATAACTGAGAGATAAGTAATTTCAGAAAGGATTTAGACATATCGTTTCTCCATATTGGTTACCAAATCTGGAAATGAAATTGGATTCACACATATTTTTAAATAATTTTACAAGAATAATAAGCTTATTTAATAAATTCCCATATATGCTTGCTAACTATTTATATCTATCAATTTTTTCAAATGCGCTTCATAAGTCTTTGCAATATTCTTGCTCCCTACCAATTTTATGGCATCAATACATCTCTTCATTTCGATAATAGACTGATTGCTTCCTTCTTTTTTATATTGATAATAATTTTGTGCATATTGAAAAACCAATCGTTCATAGATTTCAGTCTCGATAAAAAAGCATTGGTTTAATTGTTTTTCAAAATACGGTGCATCAATGAGTTCTTCTCTTTCTATGCATGTAATATAAACATTTAATAACATGGTTGATATCATGCGTCGATTATTAGGAATCTCTTTGTAAAAATCAGACCTTCTAGACATCTCCTTTGCCAAAACCATAAGAGTCTCATGGTTCAACACATCTAAGGTATTTGCAAAAATCAATAATTCATAATAACCCCAGTACTCAACACTAAATAGATAATCGGTTAAATCGGTTAGGTCTTGCTGTGTATAATAGCTTTCTCCCGATAAATCCTGCAAGCGAATTTTTAATAAAATAGTATTAATGTGATAAAATTTCTCTCTCTTAGTCTTTGACTCCATTTGAGAATAAAGTAGTTTTTTCAATCCTTCAATATCATGATTAGATACAAAATGGCGTACCTTTGACAAGATTTCGTTAAGTTCATCACGGTGAAAATCATGAACGGCATACATA
>ENA-OZHH01000356-OZHH01000356.1-human-gut-metagenome-genome-assembly--contig:-NODE-356-length-28017-cov-6.982226_pt1 | contig 28017 bp, 18 predicted proteins | sample MGYA00244045_ERZ653684 | MGnify/ENA primary metagenome ERZ653684 (study PRJEB26926, sample SAMN06165264) | human gut metagenome | biome: ENVO:00009003; feature: ENVO:2100002; material: ENVO:00002003... | reverse complement strand
GCTCGGAGATGTGTATAAGAGACAGGACTTCAGGTCGCAGTCGCGTGCCGTGGTCACATCGAAAAGGGTTCCGACTTCTTCTCCGGTCTTGAACGAGTATTTGACAATTCGTTTGTGATCGCTGCTGATCTGGGTGTAATGCTCGCCGTCCAGCATGGGTTTCAGTCCGCTGATACCCTGTGCCCGGTAAGTTCCCTGAGCGATGTCCCGCAATGTTACTTTTTGTTGTGCCTGTATGCCTGTGACAAAGATGGCCAACAACAGCAAGGTGAAAAATCGTTTCATGGTTTTGTTTGGTTTTATCAGTTATACTCGGACAAAGATACGACAATAAAATGAGAGCAACGACATGTTATGTCTTTAAATGCGGGTAAATTACATGTTGTTGCCTTATTTCAAAGGGAGCTTTTCCGGGATAACGGCAGGCCGGGGAGGAATAAACAGGGGCTGAGGCTTTAACCATCCTAATTTGAACACGGGGCGTACCGGTTGAGGTTTGTCAGCCGTGTCCGGTCGTCTACGCCGTGAAGACGGAGTTGCAACAACTTTCTCTTCCGGAACCTTGAACGATACAGGCAGAGAATAGCGGCATCTAACCGTAGTACCATGATCTTTGCCGGCAGCCCACCGGGGCATTTCCTGAATTGCTTTCAGCGCCAGGGTATCCAGTGTTGCTTCCAGCGGACGGACTACGTGAGGAGTTGAGATACTTCCGTCTTTTTCCACGACAAACTGAATGATGACAATACCTTCCGTCTTGTTTTTCTTGAGAGCTTCCGGATAGGTTATTTTCCGGTCCAGATATTCCTGAAAAGCTTTCATGCCTCCGGGATATTCCGGCATTTCTTCTACGCTTGTGTAAATGCGGTTTGAGCCTTTAGGTTGCAGACGAATCGGATAGGGTTCGGAAGTATTCTGTAAGAAAGGCTGTATAGAAAGAGACTGGTTCTCCATACCGTCAGCACGTATCGTTATGGGATGACTGAAATCCGCATCAAGACGGAACAGTCCGATTTCATCGGTCAGGGCTTTTCTTCCAGTACCCTGAATGCTGACTACCGCACCTGTAATGGGTTTTCCCTGGTTGTCCAGTACATATCCTTCAATCGGATACAGTTGTCCGCTTTGTTTGAACAGTCTGCGGTCTTCCGGACTGTCCAGATAGATAATGGTATCTTGAGCTGCTTCGTTCAGCCGGAAGCTCAGTACCGGAGTCTTTTTATCATCGGTGAAAAAAATATTTGCCGTACGGAAGAAATTGTTGCTGCTTTCTTCCTGAAAAGAAATGATTCCCTGAGCATTTCCGGTATATTCCTGAGTGCGTCCCATAATTCTCAAAAAGACTCCGAGCTGTGGATCACCGTTCGACTTTTTGACCGTAATGCGATAATCGGTCTTGCCGTTCTGGGCAGGACCCGGAACAGCAGCCTGAATACCGATACAGATCATGCTGATCATTACAGGCAAGATGAAACGACGGCTGACGTTTCCGCTTCTTAACTTCTGGAGACGTTCCAGGGCATGCCGGCGGCTGAGCATGACTTGCCAGCGATAAACCAGACAGGTTGTCAGAAAATAAACTCCGGCTTGTATCCATAAGGCCCGATACTCCGGCAAGACTTCCTGCAAGGTCGCCCCCATATTGTTGATTTGTACGAATCCATTGATTCCGAAGGTTGAGGGAAACAGCCAGGAAAATACTTTCCAGAATGAAGGAACTGCTGCTCCCGGCCAGGAAATACCCGAAATAAACAGTAACGGGATAGACGTGAAAACATAGACCAGCATACAGGCTTCCCGGTGATGGATGAAAATCGAGCAGGTCATGGCAAAGAAAATGCAGGCCAGCAGATAAGGGAAGATGAAAGCCATCAAAGTCGAAGACTGGGCAATTTGTACCAGACTGAACATTTGCGGCACAGCACATAAAACATATGCTGAGATCGCAATGTATATCAGTAAGTAGGCCATAGACTTGCCAAATACAATACGTAATGTTCCTTCATAATGGCGTCCGATCGGTACCAGATCTTTGAAGCGGTTGGTTTCCCGGGCCGTTCCGGCAGACATACCGATTCCCAACAGCAAAGTCTGTTGCAGAATCAGCATCAGTACGGCCGGAATCAGAAAGCTGGCAAACCCGTCCTGTGGATTGAATAGAGAGATATCTTCATATTCAATGGGAGCTGTGCTGACCTCATCCTGCCGCTGGGTTGTATTTCCCATCCGTTGGATTTTTATTTGTTCATTGACCGTTAAAGAAGCATTGGTCGCTGATAGCAGAATGGCTTTGTAATAAAGCATACCACTCATATCACAATAAATATTGACCTGAGTCTGACGACCTTGAGATATGTCCCGGCTGAAACTCTCTGGAATATGGATAACACCATATACCTTTTTTTCTTTCATCAGACTTTTAGCTTCTTCCATGTCTGCGCAATAAGACTGGAGCTGTACATCGGCACTTGCATCCATTAACCGTAAATATTTCCGGCTGAGTGTAGAATTGTTGTCATCCACAACTGCAGCAGGAACTTCACGTACCACTTCGTTGGTATAAATGAAAGCATACACCAGCGGATAGGCTAGGGGTACCAGCAGGAAAAAGATGAGTACTCCTTCATCGCGTACCGTGGCTTTCAGTTCTTTGGCAAAGATGTGGAATAATCCAGCCAGGCCGTTTCGGATAATATCTGAGAATGAACGTTCTTTCATGAGGTTATCGTGTTATTAGGGGACATAAACATATTGCAGCAGAATAGTCCGCAGTTTCTTTAATACCAGGAAAGGAAGAAGCAGGAATACAAGTAAGGCTGCTACTGCCTGCCATGCGTAGATCAGTGGATAGCCGTTCAAAGCAAAATTGACATAAAGCAGGTAATAATGCCGCAGAGGGAACAGGACACACAATGCCTGCAGGGTCGGATGCATGGCCATAACCGGAAATGTAAATCCGGAAATGGAGAACGAAATGACTCCCCATAAAGAGGCAGCACTCAAGGCCAGACGGAAAGATCCGATCAGGCCGAAAAGGAATACACCGAAAGCCTGTGAGGAGAGTACCAGTAAAAGTCCGGCCAATAACATCGGAAAGATTCCGCTGTGGCAGGGATAATGTAAATATCCATATAGATATACATTATAGAATACTGCAATGACAAAGAAAACAAGGGTATGTGGGAGCAGCTTCCCGATCAGTACTTTGGTGATCGAATTATCAGCTAAACGCATCAGTTCTCTGCCTGTTCCGTTTTTCACTTCTTCTCCCAGGGTATAAATGGTGGTCAGGAATATAAGTAACATTAAAATACCTGGAAATAGCGTGTTGCAGAGATAAACCGAATAGTTAAGCCATGGATTATTCAGCGCGTGAGTATCTATGACAATCGGTTGCAGAAAGGCCATGGCCTGGTCTTCCGTAGCTCCCTTTGCATACAAGGTTGCCCGTCCGACAGCTCCGGCTGCCAGTTCGGAAATGGTCCGCTGATCCTTGTAAAGCAACGAGCCGGCAATCAGATAGGAATAATTGACATAAAAGGAAACTTTAGGCTGCCGGCTGGCCAGTGTTGCTTCTGTAGTTCCTTCGGGAATATAATAAAAAGAATAAATTTCACCCCGCTGGATAGCTTTTCGGGCTTCCATGACACTGGGATAGTGTGCTACGATATGTGTCTGCTGAAAGGCATCCAGATTCCGGATAATATTTCGCGTGGTAGAAGTATTGTCCAGATCCACAACACCGGCAGGCAGGTCTGTCGGCAGTCCGTTCGCCATCAGGGTGGTGAAGAACAGATAACAGAATACCGGCGCAATAATCATGCAAAACAGATACAGCGGCCGGACGGCGATGCGCAGAACTTCTCGTTTGGCAATATTGAGCAGACACATAATTTCCTGTTTATTTATTGATCGTGCAGATTGCTGACATACCAGGTCTCAGGTTTTCAACAGTTTGTACGGGCTTGGCTTTCACTTCGAATGTTTTCAGATCATACTGTCCGGTTGTCTTGGTTGCCTTCCAGGCAGCATACGTTCCCAGATCTTTCATATAAGTAACCTTAAAGGTTGCTTCTTTTTCCAGGGCAGGGATATAGGCCTTGATTTCACCTCCGACGGAGAATTGCTTCAGGAAATCTTCACGTACATTAAATGTAACCCACATTTCGTTCAGGCGGGCTATATTCATAATCGGAGCTCCGGTTCCCACCAGTTCTCCTTCTTTGGGAAACACTTCGGTTACTTCTCCATCAGCAGAAGCCAGCAGATAGGTCTCGGCAATATAGGAAGCCACTTCGGCAACGGCTCCTTTGGCGCGTTCCACCTGTGCTGCCGCCATGGCTTTATCTTCCCGTTGTGCTCCATTCTTGGCCATTGTGTATTGAGCATGAGCTGCACGTTCGGTTGCCGCCATGGCATCATATTGTGCCTTGGCTTCATCGCGTTTCTGGGCAGTCATGACTCCCTGTTCAAACAGACGGTTGACGCGGTTGTAGGATTTTTCAGCAATCTCCAGACCAGCTTTGGCCTTTTGCCACATTTCAAAGGCAGCCTGCAACTGTTCGGCACGTGTGCCTCTGATTGCTTTTTCGTTGAGTGCCTGCGCTGCCTGTTCCGCAGCCTGTGCTTGCGAAAGTTTAGCCATGACGTCCGGAGCTTCCAGAATAGCCAGCGTGTCACCGGCTTTCACCTGGTCGCCTTCCGATACGAAATATTTTAAGATCCGGCCCGGTACTTTGCTGGATACCCGGTATTCAGTCGCTTCTGCCTGGCCCTGGATGACTTCCGGTTCAGTTCCTAACGTAAAGAAGCCTATTGCGCTGACTACGGCAACTACGGCCACTAAAGTAATGAAAGCCAGCAAAACATTGTTGCGTTGAGTTTTTTCAGCCATATCTGTTTGTTATTTTAAAGTTCCCATTGATTTGTTTAAATATACTTCACTCATTTTTAAATCGATCTGAGCATCAATCTTTCCTGATTGAGCTGACAGCCAAGCTGTTTGTGCTTCCAGTACGTTACTGGTGGAAATTACTCCTTCCTTGAAGCCGAGATTGGCGTAACGCAGGTTCTCATTGGCTTTATCCATGTTTTTCTCGGCCATAATCAGACGTTTGGACGCTTCGTTTACTTTGTATGAACTTTGAGTAACCTGAAGCTCGACTTTCTCTCTGACGTCTTCCAGCTGATAGCGGGCAATGTTGGCTTCGGCTTTGGCTGCTCTTACCTTATAGATACCTTCTCCCCAGTGGAATACCGGAATCTTGACAACAACTCCGGCAGCCCACATTCCGCGGAACTTGTTTTCAAATCCGTTTATTAATGAAGGATTGGTGACCAGATAATTGGCGGTGAATGCAACAGACGGAAGAAAGTCTGCTCTGACTACATTGACCTTTTGCCGGTAGATCTGTGAAGCCAGTTCCAGGCTGCGCAATTCTTCCCGGTTGGCCAGGGCCGTATTTACATTGCTCTCCGTATATACGTTGGGCAGACTGAGGTTCTCCATTTGTTCATCTGCCAGTCTTATTTCACTGTCTAAGGGCAGACCGCATAACTGGCAAAGCACCATTTTGGAAAGACTCAGGCCGTTTTCCACCTGTGTCAGAGTCATTTCTGCTTCATTGACTTTTACTTTGACGCTCAGTCCGTCCGCCTGGGTTGCAACTCCTTCTGCCACCATCTTTTCTACATCTGAATCCAGCTTGCGGACCAGTTCAACGTAACTCTCAGCCAGTTTTTTCTTATTGACCAGAGAAATGACCTGCCAATAAGCCTGATCCGTGTTTAGAATCAGATCCTGCATGCCTGTGGCATGTTGTGATTGAGCCAGCTGTTCTGCATATTTGGTGATCTTGTTGTAGGCGATGATCTTTCCTCCCATGAACAGCGGCTGCGTCAGTGTAGCGGTTCCTAATGTCATGTTTCGGGTATCCGTTCGAAAAGCATCCACGATACCTTGTCCTATGCCATTAAGTCCGGCGCTGAGTCCGGGGATCATTCCTGCAAGAGGCTGGAGCAGAGATCCCAGCATCGGGTTTGAAGCCCCCAGTTGCTGCAAGGCCTCTTGCAGCTGTGCTCCGGTAGCTGTTCCTATGTTGCTGATTGTCTGTTTCTGTTCGTCACTTAACAGAGAGATTTCTTTCTGCGTACGCATATACGCTCCCATGACATCAATCTTGGGCAGAAAATTGGTGAATGCCGCTTTCTTCTGATAGCGGGCTGCATTGATCTTTTCCTGTGAGATGCGTAATTCCTTGTTGTTGGCAAGGGCCAGCGTTCTGCAGCTGTCAAGAGTCAATACTTGCTGTGCATAGCTTCCGATAGCTATGCCAGTAAAAACGATGAGGCTTAAGATTCGTTTCATGGCCAATTGGGTCTTTGTGTTCTTTTGGTTGCTTATGCAACAGTGCAAATGTATGACATTCTAACAAACTTCCCAAGCATTTTGTTGAAAAGAGTGTCAATGCAACCAAAATTTAATGGAAATTATTCTTTGCCAGTTTCGGCTTTTTACTGATTGAACAATGGGTTACCTCTACATTCGGATTGGAACGTGTTGTCTCTGTGGCTGTATCTTCTCCGGCAGGGAAGCTTCCTGTTGCCATTCTTGTGAATACAGGTGCCAGCAACATGTCTTCTGCCGTACCCAGCTCTCCAAGTTCTCCTGCATAGTTCTCGGCGAGTTCATAGTCCGGTTGCAGCCCGTTGTCAAAATAATCCTGGAATCCTTCGGCATTGCTGAGATACGCAGTTGTCAGCCATAGCTCCAGTTGCGGGCTCTGTTCATCGGTAAATAAACTTTGTGCCACATTCTTGCCGAAAGTTGCTGTACCAACCTGCAAAAGTCTTTCTTTCAGGTAAGGACGCAGACTGTTTATGACTATTTCAGAGGCCGAAGCCGTATTGTTTGAAGTTATGATGTATAGATTCTCGTAGGCGAGAGGTGTTCCTCCGGGGATGAGCGAAGGTTCGAAAAGATAACTTTCCGTTTTTGCAGTTTTGTCATTGTAAGTCATGTTCAGAAAAGTCTGTCCCATGGCATTCTGGGGGGCAAGCAAGGTACTCAGCAATTGAGATGTGCTGACATATCCGCCTGGATTGTAACGTAAATCAAGAATGATGTCATTGGGCTGGCGGGCAGCTATCTCAACGAACATATTCTGCAATGTTTCGGTATCATCTGCTCCGAAACTGTTGTAAAGAATATAGGCAGCAGTCCGGTTTCCGGCCGTGATAAAGCTGGTCTTCATCAGGTTGGTTTCTTCGATATACCGGGGAGCCGGGATTTCAGTAACTCCCAGTGTGTCGAATCCTTCTCCGTTATAGTTGCCTAAAGTGAAGGTATATGATTGAGTCGGTGCAGATACATATTTGCTGTAATCTCCGCTTCCTATCTTTTTGTTGTTGGCTGCAATGATCCAGTCTCCTCGTTTTAATCCGGCTTCTTCAGCGGGAGATCCCGGCTGGGTGTAAAGCACCCGTATGGCGTAGTCTCCGCTTCCTGTCCGTATCAGGGCTGCTTCATATCCGAATGTAGGGCTGCTGCTTAAGGCGCGGGAGACATTCACCGAGTCAATGTGAGAAAACAACGTACCGTTTTTCTGATCCCTGCTGGAGGCTGCATTTTTCAGGAAGTTCTCCGGAGTCTGGAAAAAGTCGAGGCTCTCTTCAGCAGGAATATCTTCATAAAAGAGATAATTCTGCTGCATGGTTTCGTAAATCCATGTTTTGCTGGCAATCAATGCATAATATTCTCCCGAGCGGTCTTCTCCACATGCCATTAATGTCAGGGAGATAACCGTTCCATAAATCAGACGGTAAAAAGCAGTTCTTTTCATACGAAATCTTATTTCATGCTGAATGAACCTTGACCGATCATATTTCCGTCGGCAAAGATGTATACTCTGTAATTTCCAGAGGGAAGGAATTCTTCCACATTCCAGTATACCGTAACGGTTTGTTCTTCTCCGGTATATTCGATGTATTTTTTGATGGAGTAGCCGATGTTTCTGTCTTCATAAGCAAAAGTATTGGCTTCGCTCTTGGTCAGAATATCATTGTCCGGTTTGGCGATCCGGATATACAATGTCTTGTTTCCTGTTTCAGCCGTAATATTCTTTACGATTGTAAACTGGATGGAGATCTTTTTGACGTCTTTCACTTTTCTGGCAGTCTTGCCCCGTTTGTTCATCGGATTGACGATAATATTGGTAGCATCCAGCTGTGCTGCAAGCGAAACTTTTTCGTTCAGACTTTTCTTTTCCTTTGAAAGTGTGCTGATCTGTGCTGTTGCTGCCGAATATTTATTCTTGACTTCCTGATTTTCTTTGGTCAGTTCTGCATTCAAGCGGTTCAGAGAGTCGATCTGTATGACATAAGTACGCAATACGGCACGTACTGTTTTCAATTCCTTTTTCAGACGCATGATTTCAGCGGCATTGCTGCTCTTGACCTGACGTAATTCTTCCAGCAGACGTTGGGTCTTCAGTTTTTCACTTTCCAGTTTTTCCCGCAAAGAGTCATTGTTGATCTGAATCTGCAGCTCGTCGTATTGGGTGGCAAAGGTGCTGTATTCATTCTCCATTTCCTCTTTTTCTACAGCAAACAACTCGCTCATTTCTTTATTTTTCTGTGCTTCATGTACAGCAAAGAACGAAACTCCACCAGCAATTACCGCCAGAATGATAATAACTATAATCAGTTTTTTGTTTTTGTCCATATTGTATGAATGCTATGATTTTTGGCAAAAATACAATAAATCATTGAATAAACGAATAAAACCTTCAGATTAAAAACGTTCTAAGCTTCCGCCGGTTAAAATTGGAAGCAGAACCGGGCCCTCCGCCGTGCTGTCGTTTTCTTGCCGGATACCTTGGGCCGGTGTTGTTTTGTCCCAATTGTACAAAGCAGTTTTGCGTATATTTCGCCTGAAAATTAAGGATATTCTGATCGGCTGACATGAGAAAGTTGATTGATTTTCATCAGGCAATCAATCAACTTTCATTAGGAGATTTATCGACTTCCATATGGAAGTCGATAAAAAGATGAAGAATGTTCGATAAACTTTATCTCATGTTCGGACCTGATCCGTTCGAGGGTTTGAGAGATGGATCAGTCATTTGTGTATGTTTCCAGGCTGCAAGAACGGCAATGGTCGGCGGCCTGTCCCGGAAATTCAGCTTATAGAACCAGAATGGCAGGAGGAGAATCATTGGATTGCCAGGATTGGAATTCCAAATTTGGAAAGAGAGATGCTCCTTGTCCGGTGATCCAGTTATTGAGAAGATTGGTTATTTTATAGGAGGTCTGGTCTGTGAAATAATACGTTATGTTCATAATAGTGCCAGATCCCTTTTTCCCGATTCTTGTTGTGCCTTCGGGGTAGTAGCAATATTCGATGGTACATTTGTTTATTGTCTGATAGCAGAATGCATAGCATGTGGTTTTTAAACCTATGCAGTAACAATTGTAAATATTGCCCGAATTGCATGAGTGACAGAGCATGCCCTGCGTTTTGCTTCCCAGATCACAATTGGAACTGTAACTGTTGAGAAGAAATCCCTGGTTTACTCCAATAAGTCCTCCAATGTGTGCCACAGAGGCTTCTGTGTAAAAATCTTCCGTGGTACAATTGGCGATATATCCTAAATTATTGGATGCAATGCCTCCAACTTCTTTTCCTTCTGCATTGACTGTTTCTGTGATAGATACATTTTTAACGCTGCAATTGGTGATTGTTCCCCAGTTTTCTCCAGCAATGAAGCCTATGCCTGTTTTTTCGCAAATGTGAATGGAGGAGTTCTGTATATGCAGGTTTCTAACGATACCGTTTTCTCCGATGCTTCCGAATACTCCAAACCGGTTTCGTTCTTCCGGAGTAGTTAAAGTCAGATTGGATAAGCAATATCCTTGTCCGTCAAAGATATCTTCAAATGATGATTGTTTTTGTGTATTGCGATATGCGATTCCAATTTCCATCAGCTGACTGCATTCTTCCGGAGTAAATTCGATGTCTGCACACAGCCTGTAGATGTTTCTTCCGTTTTCTTCGGTCCGGAATTCATCCAGACTACGTCCTTCGTAAGCCTCTCCGTTGATGAGATGGGTAAAGGCGATGAAATCTGCAGCCGTATGAATCCCTTGTGTGTCAGCATTCGAAAGAATGCGACAGGAATACGACGTACCTGCGGCGAAATGGCTTTCGGGCATGAATGTTTCATAGCTTTTTCCATCAGTTGTTTGTATGCAGATGTCTATTTTCAGATGTTCTGAGGGAGGAATGATCAGTGAATAGTTTCCGTCGTCGGCTTTGTCCAGTGTGACCGACTGCGGATTTTCTGTTGTTTCCATACTCAATGCTCCCGTCCGATGGTTCAGACCGGTTATGAGAACTGAGGGACGGAACGTAATGCTTTGCAGGGTTTGGTTGATTCCTGCTGCTACATGAAAGGTGATACAGGCAAAAAGATGTTTAAACGTCAGGTTGATCCGGTCACCTTTCCGGCAACTTTGCCGGTCGTACAGGATGTCTTGCAGCTGCCCTTTGCCGTCATAAAAAAGTTGAGGATCCGTGTCGATATAAGGTGTATAAACGGTAAGTTCGGCTGCATTTCCATTTTCATTCCAGACGTCGGGCAGCTCTCCTTCCCAGAATGTACCGTTGTAAGTCATGAGAACGTTGTCGGCTTCCATCCCTCCGGTGCTGAACAGGGAAAGCCTGCTGCCTGCAGGAAGTGTTGCGGCGGAGGTTCGTGATTCCAGGAAGCCGAAATATTGGTTGCCCGAAATGAGAATGGATGGAGACGGAGTGAAACTTTCATCACTGGAGCATCCGAAAACCAATGAAAGCAGAAACAGGCAGAAAAGGCAGGAGGGTTTTATGGGAAAGTAACTTCTAGGGCATGTCATAAGGCGTTTTTCTTTTAAAAACGCAAAGCCTTATTCAAAGATACCTTTCAGGCTAAAAAAAACGTTGCCGGGCTCTCACAGCCAGGCAACGTCTATGATTAATACAAATACAACTAAACGAGAATCTTCTAAACTATATTAAATAGAAAGGATTATACAATACCCTGAGCCATCATTGCATGAGCAACTTTCATGAAGCCTGCGATATTTGCACCTTTTACATAGTTGATGTAGCCGTCAGGCTCTGTACCGTATTTAACGCATTGCTCGTGGATATTATGCATGATCTGATGTAATTTCTGATCAACTTCTTCTGCCGTCCAGCTCAGATGCATGGCGTTCTGACTCATTTCCAGTCCGGAGGTTGCTACACCACCTGCATTGACTGCCTTGCCCGGTGCATACATCATCTTGTGTTCGATGAATGCGTCGATAGCTTCCGGCGTACATCCCATGTTGGAAATTTCGCCTACGCACAATACTTTGTTCTGAATCAGCTGAGCAGCGTCTTCTCCGTTCAATTCATTTTGAGTTGCACACGGAAGAGCGATATCTACTTTAACTTCCCAAGGACGTTTTCCGGCAACAAAAGTAGCACCCGGGAACTTTTCTGCATACGGAGCTACGATATCATTGCCCGAAGCACGCAGTTCCAGCATATAGTCAATCTTTTCACCGCTGATACCATCCGGGTCATAAATGTATCCGTCAGGTCCTGAAATAGTAACCACTTTGGCTCCCAGCTGGGTTGCTTTCGTTGCAGCTCCCCATGCTACGTTACCGAAACCGGAGATTGCCACCGTCTTGCCTTTGATGTCAATACCCTTTTCGTCAAGCATATGTTTCACGAAATAGAGTCCTCCGAATCCCGTAGCTTCCGGGCGGATCAGAGAGCCTCCGAATTCCAGTCCCTTGCCTGTGAAGGTTCCGGTGAATTCGCGGGTCAGCTTTTTATACATTCCGAACATATAACCAACTTCACGGCCTCCAACGCCGATGTCACCGGCAGGAACATCCATATCAGGACCTACATGACGCCAAAGTTCCAGCATGAATGCCTGGCAGAAACGCATGATTTCCGCATTGCTCTTTCCACGTGGAGAGAAGTCTGAACCGCCTTTTCCGCCGCCCATCGGCAGAGTGGTCAGTGCGTTTTTGAAAGTCTGTTCAAATCCGAGGAATTTCAGGATAGAAAGATTGACGGAAGCGTGGAAACGGATACCTCCTTTATAAGGGCCTATGGCGTTGTTGAATTGTACGCGATAACCTAGATTTGTTTGTACTTCACCTTTGTCGTCTACCCATGTCACACGGAATGTAAAGATACGGTCCGGTTCTACCAGGCGTTCAATGATTTTTGCCTTTTCGAATTCCGGATGCTGGTTGTAAACAGGCTCGATGGAGAGCAGAACTTCCTTTACGGCTTGCAAATATTCCGATTCACCTGGATGTTTGGCTTCCAGGGAAGCCATGATTTGACTGATGTTCATACGTCGTAATGTTATAAGGTTTAACAAAATGAAATCTTTTGTATCTGCAAAGTTATGCTTTTTCGTCGCATGACAAAATGTTTCGGCTGGTTTTTGTGCTAAATAATGATAAAATGTATAGTCTCTCATTTCGGTATTGCAAAACTCACGGGAATTTCCGTTCTTTGCATAGAATAAGCTTAAATCCTGCTATATGCTCACAAAATTAAAATTGAACCGCTTCAAAGATACCCAATTCGCCAATCTGATGACGAAACGTATCTTTAATGTCTTGTTGGTTGCCAATCCGTACGATGCATTTATGCTGGAGGATGACGGTCGGATAGACGAAAAGATCTTTATTGAATATATGAACCTCAGCCTGCGTTATCCGCCGCGTTTCACGCAGGTTTCTACGGAAGAAGATACCTGGAGACAACTGGGAAATACAATGTTTGATCTGGTAATCTGTATGCCCGGATCCGACAACAGTGATACGTTTGATATCGGACGTCAGATCAAGGAGAAATATCCGCATATTCCACTGGTCGTTCTGACTCCTTTTTCCCATGGCATCCGGGCGCGTATGGAACATGAGGATCTGAGTATATTTGAATATGTATTTTGCTGGCTGGGAAATACGGATCTGCTCTTGTCCATCATCAAGCTGATCGAGGATAAGATGAATCTGGAGCATGATATCAATGAAGTTGGCGTTCAGATGATCCTGCTGGTGGAAGATTCCATCCGTTTCTATTCTTCTGTCTTGCCGAATCTTTATAAGTTTGTCCTCACCCAGAGTCAGGAGTTTGCCACGGAAGCTCTGAACGAACATCAGCGGACGTTGCGGATGCGCGGCCGTCCCAAGATTGTACTTGCCCGTTCGTATGAAGAAGCAATGGACCTCTATGAAAGATTCAAGAACAATATTCTGGGAATTATTTCCGATGCCCGTTTCCCCCGTGAAGGGGCCGTTGATCCGCTGGCCGGCATTAAACTGTTGGGAGAGATTCGCAAGAGTGATCCTTACATGCCGCTGATTCTTCAGTCGGCAGAGGAGAGCAACCGTGCCTATGCTTCCCGGCTTGAAGCTTCTTTCATCGATAAGAATTCCAAGAAAATGAATATCGATTTGCGGGATGCTGTTTCGCGGAATTTCGGTTTCGGCGATTTTATTTTCATTAATCCGCGTACGATGGAGGAAGTAGCCCGCGTTCATAATCTGAAGGAATTGCAGAACGTTATATTCTCTGTTCCGGCAGAGTCCCTGCAATACCATATTATACGCAACCATGTATCCCGCTGGCTTTATTCCCGGGCTATTTTCCCTGTGGCCGAATTCCTGAAGCAGATTCGTTGGGAAGGTCTGCAGGATATCGACGCTCACCGGAAGATTATTTTCGAAGCCATCGTGAAATACCGCAAGATGAAAAATCAGGGAGTGGTGGCTGTGTTCCAGCGCGACCGTTTCGACCGCTATTCTCACTTTGCACGCATTGGTGACGGATCGCTGGGAGGAAAGGGACGTGGTCTGGCTTTCATCGACAACATGGTGAAGCGTCATCCTGAATTTTCGGAGTTTGAGAATGCTTCAGTAGTTATTCCCAAGACCGTGGTGCTGTGTACCGATATCTTTGATGAGTTCATGGATACGAATCTTCTTTATCAGCTGGCTTTGAGCGATGCCGATGATGATACCATTCTGAGAGCCTTTCTGAAAGCAAAACTTCCCGACCGTCTGGTGGAAGACTTCTTTGCTTTCTTCGATGTAGTGAAAGCTCCGATAGCCATCCGTTCGTCCAGTCTTCTTGAGGATTCGCATTACCAGCCGTTTGCCGGTATCTATTCCACCTATATGATTCCTTATCTGGAAGACAAATATGAAATGCTCCGTATGCTGAGTGATGCGATAAAAGGTGTGTATGCTTCGGTTTATTATCGTGACAGCAAGGCCTACATGCAGGCCACCAGTAACGTCATCGATCAGGAAAAGATGGCCGTTATTTTGCAGGAGGTAGTCGGAACCCAGTATGGCGACCGTTATTATCCGGCCATATCGGGAGTGGCCCGTTCCATCAACTATTATCCGATCAATGACGAAACGGCTGAAGAAGGTACCGTCAGTCTGGCACTGGGACTCGGCAAGTATATCGTTGACGGCGGACTGACTTTGCGTGTCTGTCCGTATCATCCGGATAAGGTGCTTCAGACCAGTGAAATGGAAATAGCCCTGCGCGAAACGCAGACCCGTTTCTATGCGCTTGACTTGAAGAACAACGGACATAACTTCTCGCTTGATGACGGATTTAATCTCCTGAAGCTTACCGTAAAGGATGCCGAAAATGACGGTGCCCTCGATTATATTGCTTCCACTTACGATCCGTATGATATGGTGATCCGTGACGGAATCTATCCGGGCGGCCGTAAGCTGATTACTTTTGCCAATATCCTTCAGCATGATGTCTTTCCTCTGGCACGCATTCTTCAGCTTGCCCAGCAATACGGACAGGCAGAAATGAGGCGTCCTGTAGAGATTGAGTTTGCTGTTAACTTCGATGCGCGTACCAAGAGCGGTGTCTTCTATCTGCTTCAGATTCGTCCGATGGTCGATGTGAAGGCCGGGCTTGATGAAGATCTTACCCAGATACCTGATGACCAGTTGCTGCTGAAGAGTGAAAATGCCCTGGGACATGGTATTATGGAAGATATCAGCGATGTGATCTACGTGAAGACGGAAGGCTATTCGGCTTCCAATAACCAGTTGATTGCTTATGATATAGAGAAGCTGAACCGCCGTTTCCTGGATGAAGGGAAGCATTATGTGCTGGTAGGACCCGGCCGGTGGGGCAGCAGCGATACGTGGCTGGGGGTACCGGTCAAATGGCCGCATATCTCAGCGGCCCGTGTCATTGTGGAAGCCGGACTGACCAATTATCGGGTAGATCCCAGTCAGGGAACTCACTTCTTCCAGAATCTGACTTCATTTGGAGTGGGGTATTTCACCATTAATGCCTATATGAATGAAGGTATTTACAATCAGGAACTGCTGAACTCCATGTCGGCCGTGGAGGAAACGAAGTTCCTGCGCTGGGTACATTTTGACCATCCGCTGTCTGTGAAGATGGACGGTCGCAAGAAACTGGGAGTCGTGGTACTGCCGGAAGAAGAATAAGAACGAAAGAAGCTGTTATATAATAAAGAGGCGGGCAAATGTCGGTGGATGTTTGCCCGCCTCGGGCTTTTAAAAAAAGACTTCGACGAATACAATAAAACGTTTCGGCGTTCGAAGGAAAAGAATTCGACGTTTTTTAAAAAGCCCGAAGGGGAACAGGCACCGTGAAAAAGTGTATTTGGAATAATTTTTTTAAATAAGAAAAAAAGATCGAAAAGTGTCCGTGATTTTTTGTCTTTTTTTTATATGATGTGAAAAATAGAACAAAAGTCGCAAGAATAGACCTTGTAGATGTATTTATTTCCCTCTTATTTTGCACCCGATTTGAAAAGGAATAACTATATTAATTATTAAACATTATTTCATCATGAAAAAAACATTATTTATTGGCTTATTTTCTATTGCTTTAGCCGGAGGTGTGCTGACTTCCTGCAGCAACGATGATGATTCATCTGTCGTATCTCCGATCACACAAACTAAAACTTATGCGGATGCCAGCGGGCTGACTCTTACATATAGCGGTGCTCCTATGCTGGGCAAGCAGGTTGTCTTTACACCGGACGCAAATGACATTACCAAGGCAACGTTGACTTTATCAGGTGCTCAGACAACTTCTCCGTTGAGTGATAATGCTTCCGGTCTGGCTACGGCAGGTGTCATTCCGGGCGAAGTAAGTACTACCATTGATGTAGACCTGACAATTAAAAACGATACGGTAACCTTTGCCGGAGAAGAAAACAGGGGAGGATATACTTTGAAATATCAGGGATCAGCTACCGATGCTTCTTTGAATCTGGCCTTGAATGTGACTTTTGTTGAAACTGCCTGGACCAATACTTCCTGGCAATTGCTTCCAGCTTCAGAGTCTCCGTTTAGTGGTGATCCGATGCAGCCTATTCATGTAATATGGGATGCAGAGCCATTTGACTTTATGGGATCTCCTTATGAAATTCAGTCATTGATTACTTTGGCTATTAGTATGACTCAAATTGAAGGAAACACCATTCCTAAAATGCTTTGTGGAGTATTAAATAAGGTAACCTTCCTTTCTGACGGAAATGTTCAGGCTGAATACAAGGATTCGCTGAATGCATCAGAGTGGAAGACTTCACCTTTGAATCTGGCCACTTATACTGTTCCTGAACCCAATAAGATCCGTTTGTTCCTGAATCCGGCACAAATTGCAGCAACAGCTTCCGGTAAGAGCCGTGCCGGTATGACGGATATTCTTTCACAACTGATGGCTGCTGTTACTCCGATGCTTTCCGAAGGAATTCTGATCACTTTGGAAAAAGATGAAGAAGGTGTGTTGAAAGCTTATCTGGATACAGAAACTCTGCTCCCGATTCTGAAGATCGTAGCACCGCTCTTCGAAGATGAAGCAGCAGTGGAACAGATTCTTTCTATGTTGAAAGCTCAGGCTGGTGAAATGGCCGGAATGGTTGATGTATTCCTGAAACCGGCTCTGGTTGCGATGCCGCAGATCATCGGTTCAACAGAAACCATTCAGATTGGTATCAAGATGCAGGCCGCTCAATAAAACAATAAGAAAAGACCGCAGCCGTTTCCGTTTGAGGAGAGGCTGCGGTCTTTTTTTTGTATTCTTACGTGTCTGATCTTTCTGCTCAGAAAGCATATCCGAATCCGAAATTCAGATAAATGGGATACATGGCGAATGAGATTGTCTGGAAATCTTTCTGGAAAATATCATTCAGTCCCCATGTCAGGTCGGCGAAAACTTTCAGATGCTTGAATGCTTTCCAGTCAGCGCCAGCCTGTACACCCCATTGAAAATGATTCATATCATTATGGAAATCATATGTTGCAACGGCACCGTCCGTGAATACAATCTTCTGTCCCGTAGGGTTTCCTTCCCGAAGATAGCCTTCATATACTTCACCGGAAAAATCTCCGTCCATCAGATACGAGAAATAAGGGCCCAGCTTGACACTCCATCTTTCGCCGAATTTGTGGGTGGCCAGTAAAGGAATGGTTACCAGTGAACTTCTTAATTTGGTCCGTACACCGCCGGTCCAGTTTCCTTTCAACCGGTTTCCGTCGCTGCCGATGATCTCCATTCCGTAGTTTTTCACCGTAGCCCGTGTCGTCATGTTTTTGTTTTCCAGTCTCAGTCCGGTGGTCAGTCCCCATTTCTTTTCTGCCCCGAACCATTTGATCGCATTTCCCTCCAGCATGATGGCAAGCGTGGGATTATACGAATCAATACTTCTGATTTCAGCTGGCAAAGGCAGGGGAGAACTTCCTCCGATACTGATACCTGCCCGGACTTCGTATTCCCATCCGTGCAGGGCTGCATTCAGCAACGTCTGATTCTCGTTCTTTTGGGCATAAAGACTGCTTCCGGCAGTAATTATGGCAGCTGTCAGTGCAAGTAAATATCTTTTCATATTCTTATCAGATTCTGTTTTATGGATCTTGAGTGATCCTTTTGTTTATTCAAAAATCAGTTCCATCTCGTCAATAAGCAGCGTACTTCCCGGTGCACCTTCAAAAGAAGCCCCGTCTTTGCTGGAAGACATGACAATGCCCAGACTGTATTTCCCTTCGGCCAGTTTCTGTGCATCTACTCCTTTTCCGAAGGAATCATAATCAAAGTTGAGGCTGAAGCTGGTCCATTCATCCGTCTCGTGAGCATCCTTGATGCGTGCCACAGCTACCATATCCGGATGAGTATATCCGTTGGACGGTAAACTTCCGTCAAGCATGCTTGTTCCGTTGCTGTTGTCAAAGAAGAACGCATAGATGTCAAAAACATCTTTCTGATCCGTATATGCGCCATTGGCAAAGAACTGTTCGCCCGCCTTATACTTATAATATCCTGTCAGCCGGATCGGTTTGCTGTAGAAAGGTATTCCGAACTTGGTTGCCTTGAGCGGATTGGTCAGAGCGTTTGTCAGGTCAAACTGCCCGATAAACAAGTTTCCGGCTGCGATCGGCATGCCCACAAGGCTTCCCAGGCTTCCTGTACTCCGCGTAACCAGTTTCAGGCATTTTCCGTTCCATCCGTTATCATCCTGTGTAGTCGGATAATCTTTAGCCGCAGCCTGGCTGACCGCCAGAGCATATCCTCCGTTTCCGCTGGCCCAGGTAAGCGAATGCTCTCCCTGCTGTTCATAGAATACATAATAATTGTCCGAAGTCTTGACATTTTCAAAATGATATACCGTCGGTATGTTGGTCGAAGTCTGTTCCGTGACTGACACGCTGTAAGTGCGGTGCCATTGTCTGTCTTCTGAAGTCACGGTATATCTCACAGGAGAAGAGAAGTCATGAATGCTTCCGCTTTCCGGGCTGATGGTTGCCCCCGGAGTCAGTTCGAAAGTCGGTGCGAGGCTGGAAAGGTCAGTACCTTCCTTCACCTTTATTTCTATGGGATAGGCATTCAGCTCATCGCTGTAAGGCTGTCCCACCTCAATAGTATTGCTTGCCAGGCAGTCCACAGGCAAGAGCGAGCAGGCCGTGATGTCAGCTTCTGCATTGGGAGCCTCTTCCTGGATACAGGAATTCAGTGTCAGTCCCAGCAGAAAGGTTCCGGCTGTTGTTACATACGTTTTTTTCATATATAAATTTATTGATTGGTTTTGTTTATCCATTATTGCGATATTCCAGTGGGCTCATACCCACGTTCCGCTTGAAATACTTTCCGAAGAATGACATATTTGCAAAGTTCAGTGAATCTGATATGTCCTGTATGGACAGATTGGTAGATTTCAGCTGCGATTTGGCATCCATGATTACCATGGATGAAATGATGTCCACACATGTCTTTCCGGTAACTTGCTTCACAGTCGTGCAAAGGTGAGCATGCGTGATACCCAGTTTCTCGGCATACCAAGCCACGTTTCTTGTCTGGTTATAGTATTGCATAACCAGCTGTCCGAAGTTCCGGCAGATTTGTTCACTCTTTGAAACAGGACTCTTGTCTGTATTCTTATTCTTATATAATATGGATACACCTTTATGTATATCCGCATACAGATTGGGAGCCATTTCCGTTCTCATCTTCTCGGGAAAAGTCTCATACATTCGGATCAGCAGTTTCAGGTAATCCTGCATAACACTTGCTCCCTCCGGTTTCAGTGAGAGGACAGGATGTCCCAAAGTCAGATAAATGGAATCCAGCATTGCTCTGGTCTGATTGCTTTCTTCAATGTATTTGGAAGAAAAGCCCAGAAAATAGATTTTCAGATTCCCGTCCACACGATAGATCTGGAAGATACTTCCCGGAGTAAGCGTAATGATGTCGTTGGGGCGTACTTCAATACGGTTCAGGTTCACTGAGGCATCTACTTCCCCGTCCATGCAGAGCACAAAGATTTCACATTTCAGTCTCACCGGGTAATTGGTGTAGAGGCTGAGCAGTTCCTTGCTGATATCCGTACCGATCAGCCAGGGTTCAGGTAAATCTATTTTAGGCAATTCTTTTTCCATGTCTTTTTTGTTTGAAAATATTTCATTTGCAAAGTTAGCCAATTTGAAATATCGGCTATAAAGTAATGCTATAAAATAACATAAAACAGAGAAAATCGGTGTGTTATGTCTTTCTTGAAAAGGTAAAGATAAAGAATAGAACAAAAATAAAATAAATTGACCTTGTGAGGGTGTGTAAAAAGCCGTTACTTTGCAGCCAGAAATAAAACTATAAAATTATTGTGGGATGAAAATGAAAAACTATTTGAAAGTCTTTTTTTCATCGGTATTACTGATATCTTTGGGAAGCTGTACCAGTGAGAAGGAAGAAAATGTTTCAGGCCAGGGAAGTATTATGATTGACCTGTCAACTGATTTGTCCTATAGTCGTTCGATAGACGAAGGTGCTTATCAGGATGTGAATAACTATAAGGTGTCTTTGTACAAAGGTGAAGAAGCTGTTTATACGGATAAACCTTATGGGGAATTAGATCTTACCCAGAAAGTTGATTTTGGAGTTTCTTACACTTTAACTGCTTATTATGGGGAAGATGTTGCTGCTGGTTATGATAAATTGTATGTGAAAGGCAGTCAGACATTCTCTGTTTCTCAAGGAGATACGAAAACAGTATCAGTGCTTTGTAAACCAGCCAATGCAAGATTGGCAGTTGTCTATAAAGGTAATGATGAAAGTGATACCTTTGAAGACTATTTTCAGGATTGTTCTGTTACCATAAAGACTGACTATATGGATGAAGCCTGGACTATGAATAAGTCGAATGTAGGTCAGCAGCTTTATTTGAAGACTGGAGATGAAGGAACAAAGGCTATGTTGTCTTTCTCTTTGACAGACAAAAATGGAGAACCTGTAACTGTCGAAGGATTTGAAGCTACTAAAGAAATTAATTTGCAACCCTGTTATTCTTATACGTTGACGATCAAACCAAATCATACAGATATAGCCGGAGGTAAATTCGGTCTGACTATTACGGTTGATGACGGAGTGACAGAGGAAGATGTAACTGTTGAAATTCCTGGGGAATACATTTAATTTAAATTATAAAGAAGAAAGATATGAAAAGATATAAAAGTTTAATAGGACTTTTGAGTCTGATAATCGGTCTTTCATCTTGCGAAATGCGTGATGAACTTTGGGGTAAAGGTGAAGTAGGACCTAACGATGGCGTTTTAGAACTTGATTTGTCTTCCTTATATAATGGTGTCAAGATAAGCCGTGCTACTGATGCTGTAGATAATGGAACTACAACAGGAAACTTTAATGAGGAAGATATCAATATTGATAATTATACTCTGGTTGTAACCAAAACAGATACTCAGGAAGAAGTTGAAAAAGGACTTGTCAGTGACTTGAAAAATGAAGAAGGTAAGGTGTTGATTCCTTTGAGTGAAGGTGATTATTCTATTAAGGCCTATAATTATGAGGGTGAGAATGTAACGGTGTCCGAGCGTCCCTTCTTTAAAGGTGAGCAGACATTCTCTGTAAAAAAAGGTGTATCTACCGGCGTGGATTTGTCGTGCAAATTGGCATGTGTTGAGGTCGAATTGGGCGTGACAGAATCATTTACAGCTTCTTTTAAAGATGATTATACTGTGGCTGTAGATAATGGCGAAGGAGCTACTCAGGTATTTACAAAAGATAATTTGGACAAAAAATATTATTTCAAAACTCCTGATCAGCAGGATCATTTGAGTGCAGCGATTAAAGCGACATCTATAGAAGGTAATTTTATTGAGTTGAAGGCTACTATACAGAAACCTGCTGATGCTGAAGGCAGTCATGCAAATTTGTCAGGTGGAGATTCTTTTGTGATCAATCTGACAGAAGATGGTGCTACAGATTCTTATATTAAGCTCGGCTTGGAAGTAGACTTGACCTTTACGGAAGTTGGGGAAACTATTGAAATACCGGTAGAGAATATTATTTATGATGGACCGGATGTACCGGAGGGCGGTGGAGATACTGATCCCGAAGAACCGGAAGCGTCTATTACTTTTGAAGGGTTGCCTGCTACTTATACTTGTACATATGGTGATTCTGAAATTGCAGGTTTAGAGGATGTTCACATCTTAGCTCCTAATGGTATTAAAAATCTGAACGTTACTATTTCGGGTGAGATTGCAGCCTTGTTAGGCATGGTAAAGCTGCCAGAAACATTTGATATTTGTAATATGGATGAAGATCTCAAAGAAAAAATAATAGGTTTAAGTCTTGTTACAGAAGAGGAATATATTCAGTTACATGCCGGAACTTGTACAGATTTTACCTTTAAGCTAGGGGGATTGTTAGTTCTGATTCCACAGGTTATAGAATCTGGAAATAGTGTGTTTAACTTAGCTGTTTCAGATGGCGTAAGTACTAAAGACGGAAATATTACCGTTATTGTAAATTCCAAAGAATAAAAACGGATGAAGTTAACAAATATAATGATTGGATTATTTCTGGGTACAGGGTTGGTTTCTTCCTGTCAGTCAGAAATAGATGAAGCCAAAGAGTATGGCTACCTCCAGTTATCTTCTGTTGATGTCAATAAGAGTGTGACTACTCGTGCTGATATAACAAGTACGGAAGCAATAGCTGTAGATGTAATAGATGAATCAGCATTGGTTGTGAAACATGCTGATGATTGGAATGAAATGAATGATGTGTTGCTGCCAGTTGCAACTTATACCATCAAAGCATATTCAGCAAACAAGGATAAGGAGGCTCAAGGTTTTGATGCAGCTCCTTATTATGAAGGTCAGACGGAAGTAGCTATCGAAGCAAATAAAGCTAAGGCGGTTGAAGTTACTTGTAAACTGGCACAGGCTAAGGTATCGGTTAATTGTTCAGAAAGTTTTAAAACAGCTTTTAGTGATTATTCTTGCACAGTGGAAGGAACAGATCTTAGTATTCCTTTTGTGAAAGATGAATCACGTGCAGCTTATGTAAAGGCTGGTCAGTCTTTGACAGTAAAGGTTGATTTTGGTAATGGAAAATCTTTCTCTCAGCAGATTACTGAAAAAACAGAAGCTGCTTATTATTATAAAGTGAACTTAGATGTTACAGAAGGTAATGCTTCATTTGATATTTCTGTAGACCAGACTATTCATCAGTATGAAGTAACAGTAAAAGTTCCTACTAAACAGGAAAGTGCTGATATGGTGACCGGCGAAATTAAAGATGATGCTTCCAAAGTTTGGGGACAGTTTGCTTATCTGTCAGGTGCTTGCAATTTGGAAGAAATTATCTCTCCGGTACAATTCCGTTACAAGAAGAAAGCCGATGCCGAATGGACTACAGTAGAAGCTGTTCAGGAAGAAGGTACCAAGAACTATTCTGCAAAGGTTGCTCCATTGGATTTCGGTACTGAGTATGAATATTATATCTTGTGTGGAGATAAAACAGGTGAAACTTGTACGTTTACTACTGAAGCGTATGTAGAAATTCCAAATTTGAACTTCGATACATGGAGTCAGAAGGGGAAGAACTGGTATCCGAATGCTGATGCTTCTAATAGCTATTGGGCTACTGGTAATGAAGGAGTGACTATGGGAGGAAATTCAAATAGTACGAAAGTTGGGGAATCTCATTCTGGATCAGCTGCTCGATTGGAGACTGTAGAAGTTAAAGTACTTTTTGTAAAAGTAAAAGCTGCCGGCAATATTTTCTTAGGAAGTTATAAGACCAATGCAACAGACCCTGCATCAAGTGTAACATTTGGTAGAGGATATGCTGGTGCTCGCCCGACTAAGTTATCTGGATTTTTTAAGTATCAACCTGGGGCAACAATGTCTGATGGAAGTGTTCCATCTGAAAAGTTGGAAAAAGACGAGTGTGATATTTATATTCAGTTGTGGTGTGGAAATGAGACAATAGGTGAAGGACATTTTATCACCAATGAGACAGTTTCTGAATATACTCGTTTTGAAATACCTGTAGAATATACTGTTACAGATAAACGTCCGGATAAGATAACTATTGTTGCTACCTCTAGCCGTTATGGTGGATATTTTAATGGGACAACTGTTATTGGTCAACTGGCGATTGGCAGTACTCTTTGGGTAGATGATTTTGAATTGTCATACTATTAATATTTTACATGAAGAAATATTTAATTCTATTTTTAACTTTTTTGTGCGTCACTTCGGTGTACGCACGAAAAAGTTATGATCGTAATATAAAGCCATCTCTGTTTGTTCCGAAAGGCTCATGGATGGGGGGAGTGACATTCTCTTACACAGAGTTGATGGGTGATAATTATAAGTTCCTTATATTGGATGATGTAAACGGAGAAGGATATACATTTAAGGTAAGTCCATACGCAGGATATTTCTTTCGGGATAACATGGCGGCTGGTGTCCGTTTGAATTATAATCGTACATATGCGGATGTAGGAAATATCAATATTGACTTGGGCGATGATTTGACCTTTGATATAAGCGATTATAAATATCTGGAGCATGAATATACTGCTGCCGGGTTTCTGCGTACTTATATGGGTCTTGGCAACAGTAAGATATTTGGGTTCTTTAATGAATTGCGGTTAACTTATGGATATGGTGAAGGTAAAACCTTATCCGGCGAAGATCAGAAAGCAACAGGTACTTACCAGACTTCTCATCGCTTGCAGATTGGTGCGGCACCGGGATTGACAGCGTTTGTTATGAATAATATGGCTGTCGAAGTTTCCATCAATGTTGTTGGTCTGGATTTTAAGTGGATCGAGCAGACAACCAATCAGGTAGAGCACGGATCATACCGTCAGAGTTCTGCGGATTTTAAGATTAATATATTTTCAATAAATATCGGTATTTGTACCTATTTCTAAATTGACAGATTATGCTTATAAAAGCCTTGAAATATAGCTTTGTATCATTTTTATTACTGAACATGTCTTCATGTATTGAGAACGATATTCCTTATCCTTATATCGAAGGAGTTATTCAGGATATTCAGGTGGAAGGAATGCAAGGAGAAGCCGTGTTCAATAATCAGGCTCGTACCATAGAACTGACTATTGGTGAGGATGCTTTTATAGATAGTCTGCCGATAACGAAACTGGTTGCAAATTCCGAAGCATTGATTTATCCGGATTCTGCGGCATGCATCAAGGCATCCGGTTTTCCTGATTTTAGTTTTTCTTCATTAGATGAACTTCCTTCTAATGCTAATACAGCCATTAACTTCACTAATCCGGTTTCTGTCTTATTGAAAACTTATCAGGAGTATTGGTGGAAGATTACTGTAAAGCAGGAGATAGAACGTACCATCGAAGTCGAGAATCAATCGGGTACTGCACCTTTATTGGATTTGAATACTCATGTTGCTATTATTTATGTAACAGAAGATGCGGATTACAGAAATATAAAAATAAACAAACTGAATCTGGAAGGTTCAAAAACCAAGCTGATTCCTTCGCCTGATACGATTACTGATTTTACTCGTCCTCGTGTTTTTCAGGCTTATCGGAACGGACGTTATGTTTGTGACTGGACAGTGGATGTTCAGAAATCTTCAGTTCCTGCTTCAGTAGAGAAGGTGAATGCATGGGCTAAGAAAGCTTATCTGAGTGGAAGTTTTCGTGCTGGAACAAAGTTGTCTGTACAATATCGTGTACAGGGAGAAGAAGAGTGGATTTCTTTGGATGAAGCTTCCATAACGACTACGGGGGCTACTTCATATTCAGCTACGCTGACAGGATTGGAAAGCGGAACGAATTATGAGGTGCGTGCATTGGCGGATGGAAATGAAGGTGAAATTTTCTCTTTTCAAACAGAGACGATTGTTACGATTCCCAATATGGGATTTGACACCTGGACTCAGGATGGCAAGAACTGGTTCCCTAATTCAGATGCTGCAGACAGTTATTGGGCTTCAGGAAACACCGGAGTTACAACGGTGAAAGATGCAACTACAGTTCCTGTTGACGGAAGTGATGCGTATAAAGGAAAGGCTGCAAAGATGACAACAGTTACTGGGGTTGTACTGGTTGGTTCAGCGGCAGGTAACCTGTTTATTGGAACTTATAAAACGAATATGGGTAATCCTGCGGCAAGTGTGAACTTTGGCCGGGACTATACAGGAGCACGTCCTACCAGGCTGAAAGGATACTATAAATATAAATCAACACCGATAACGGCAGGAACAAAACCGGGCAATCTGCAGACAGACCAATGTCATATCTATTTGAGATTATGGGACAGTTCCGATACTGAGATAGCTTATGGAGAGTTTATTGGCAGTGAAACGGTGACTCAGTATACTCCTTTCGAATTTGACATAGAGTATAAGAATACGGAAGCTAAACCTGCTAAGATTACCATCGTGGCAACATCCAGTAAATATGGTGGTGACTTTGAAGGCTCAAAGGTAGTCGGTCAGGTAGGTGAAGGCAGTACTCTGTGGGTAGATGAATTTGAATTAAGTTATGATTAAACCTATGAACGGATATATGAAGAGTTTAGGAAGCTTTTTTTTATTGATATTATGCGTATGGTTGGGAGGGTGTCAGTCTGATGAAGATTTGCGCAATTCAGACAATACTGGTTTTCTGGTAACCTTGGCGGATGAATTGGATCAGGCTTATACACGCGCCACTCCTAAAGAATTAGGAAAGCCTATAAAAGAGCAGTTTAAATTGTTTGTAGTGGATACTGCTACGGGTAAAGAGGCTTATTCAGGGCAATGCTCGGAATCAGTTCTGGTGAAAGCGGGCCTTTATAATCTGACTGCAACTTTTGGGGACAATCCTGTCATTGCATTGGATGCCCCTTATTATGAAGGAAAGCTGGAAGGACAGGAAGTAAAGACAGGCGAAATGACTTCTGTTGAAATCCCCTGCTCGGTAGCTAATGCATTACTTTCTGTAAGTTTTAATCATGAAAGTTTGAAGAAAGCTTTCGAAAATTATTATGTAACAGTTTCAGTAAATGACCAGGCTGTAGAAATAGATTCAGCTGGTGAAAAGAGTGCTTATTTCCGGGCTAATTCATCGGTGAAATTGGTCTTTCATGGATATTTGTCTGGAACAGGGCAGGAAATGACGTATGACATTCCGGAAGAAGATAAATTTCAGAATGTTGTAGCGAGAACTCATTTGAAGGTTACTTTAGGGTTAAATTCTGAGAATCTCTCTTCAGGAGTTGGCATATCTGTAGAGAAGTTGGATACAGAAACAGTATCTGTCACCTCTACTATTCCTGTAGAATATATGCCGAAACCGAAATTGGAAGCAGAAGGCTTCTCGAATAATGAACTGACCTTTGCGGAGACGGAAAAGAAAGCAGCTTCCGTTCACCTGAAACTTGCTTCTCCTTTACAGGAATTGAAGATGCGATTCCACTTTGAAGATGCTCAGTTTGCATCGTTGAATGATCAGGACTATTTGTTATCAAAAGACAAAGCTGCTCTTGAGAATGCTTTAGGTATCACTCTTCCTGATGTCAATGCAACAGATGCAACTATAGATTTCAGTAACCTGATTGCTAAAATGCAGACGAATGCCGGTGCGACGACTCGCAATGTGATTGAATTGGATGCACAGGCAAACAATCGTTGGAGTAGTGAAAGTATGGATATAGAAGAGCAGAATTCTCAGAATAAAGCATTTACTTTGATATGTAACAAACCGGAGTTTAGTGTAGTTGTAGAAGATAAGAACTGCTGGTCAAGAGAGTTTACAATCAATGAAGTCAATGTAACAGCGGGAGATGCGGAAACAATAAAAAAGAATTTGGTTTATCAGTATTTTGATGGATCAGATTGGAAAGAGTGCTCTACGCGTGAATCTGTCAAAGGGCGAACCCAACAATTCATTCAACGCGCTGAAGAGATTTCAAGTAAAGTCTATAAAGTTCGTGCATTATATAGAGGTGTGATTACGTCTGCCGAGGCTGAAGCAACATTGGAAACACCGGAACAACTGCCTAATTCGGGAATGGAAGAGTGGAGTTTTACCGAATCTTCATCAAATAATAATGGAAATGAGGGTAATATATTTAATCCTCGTTATACGTATATTCCTGTCTCTTATA
>ENA-OZHH01000350-OZHH01000350.1-human-gut-metagenome-genome-assembly--contig:-NODE-350-length-28283-cov-14.663171_pt1 | contig 28283 bp, 25 predicted proteins | sample MGYA00244045_ERZ653684 | MGnify/ENA primary metagenome ERZ653684 (study PRJEB26926, sample SAMN06165264) | human gut metagenome | biome: ENVO:00009003; feature: ENVO:2100002; material: ENVO:00002003... | reverse complement strand
CACCTGTTACCTCATCCGGATATTTTTCAATCAATCCATCGATCATATCCTGTGTAACATAATCACTGTCTGTCATCTCCGGCTGTTCCCAGGTAGCCCAGTCCTCATCATTTTCCGGATAACGTGCTTCCACATACGCCTGTACCATATTTCCGCCAAGGGAATTCATGGTTGCCGTCAGTGTACTCTGTATGGAACCACCGATCGTTGTGATAATGATCACTGAGCTGATACCGATGATGATTCCGAGCATTGTTAACAGGGAACGCATCTTATTGCTGGAAATACTCGTGACCGCCTCTTTGATATTTTCCCAAAACATTAATGCTCACCTCCATTATCTGCCACGATCTGTCCATCTAACAGAGTAACGATACGCTCTGTCTCCTGCGCAAGTTCCTGGGAGTGTGTGATCAGAACAATTGTTTTTCCCTGCTCCTCATGAAGCTTATGGAATAAGTCCATGACCATATGACCTGTCTTAGAATCAAGTGCTCCGGTCGGCTCATCCGCAAGAATGATCGCCGGATCATTGATCATGGCACGGGCGATCGCAACACGCTGTTTCTGACCACCGGAAAGTTCGTTTGGTCTGTGATCCGCACGGTCTTCCATTCCTACCATTTTGAGCATTTCCATGGCATGTTCTTTTCCGTTTTTGGAATGTTCCTCTCCATATAGTAATGGAACCATAACATTTTTTAATGCATTGGCTCTCGGAAGGAGATTAAAGTTCTGAAATACAAAACCAATCCTGCGGTTTCTGATCGCACTCCGTACTTCATCCGACATTCCATTGACATCCTGTCCCTCCAGATAATAATTTCCCTGTGTCTGGCGGTCGAGGACTCCTATAATATTCATAAGTGTACTCTTACCGGAACCGGATTCACCGACGATGGAAACAAATTCCCCTTTATTTACGGTAAGGTTGATTCCATGTAAAATTTCAAGTTCATTTGGTTTTCCCAAATAATATGTCTTAACGATATTTTCCATTCGGATTACTGGTTCACTCACTACTCATTTCCCTCCACGCTGGTGCTCATACCTTCTGCATCTGAGGTTTCATCTGTAGATGCGCCTGTTCCCATATCCTGCTCGGAATACATCTGTTCTGGTGTAAACTGCTGTCCTTCTGTCACCGTTCCGGAGTAATCATAAATTAATTTATCTCCTTCTGCCAGATCTCCACCGGTTACTTCCGTATAGTAATCTACTTCTTCACCAACTGTGATATTCTTCTTCACCGCTGTAGCAGAACCGTCTGCATTTGCCTCTGCAACAAGTACATATGTATTTCCGTCATCATCCGTCTTGACAAGATCATAAGGAATCGCTAATACTTCACCTTTTTCCTTGATCATGACTTTTGCTTTTACTTCCATACCGACAAGTAATTCTTTGTTATCTAAAGATATCTCTACGGAATATCCTCCGGATGTTGTCTGTCCGTCAGATCCCGTGGACTGTCCTTTGACACGTACCACTCTGGTCACAGTTCCATTAATGGTCTCATCTCCCATGGCATCCGCTGTTACAGTTGCTTTCATTCCCTCTTCAATCTTTAAAATATCAGCTTCTTCCACAGTTGCCACCATTTTTAAAGAACTGGTATCTTCGATCGTTACAAGTGGTGTTTTTGAATCTGCATTAACATCTCCGACAGAAACATTGACTGCCGTCACAACTCCACCGCAAGGTGCTGTAATATTGCAATCTTCTAACTGTTCTTTTAAATCTGTCAGTTTATCTTTGGAAGATGAATCCGATCCTTTATACTTGTCAAGTTCTACCGCACGCTGTGCATCCTCGATCGTACGGTTCGTGGTCTCTAATACTTTCTGGTAATCTTCCTCAGCAGTAGTAACTGCTTTCTGTGCAGCTAACAAAGACTGAAATTCTGCATCCGATTTATCTTCACTCTTATCCCACATAATACTCTGTGCGTTATAAGCATCCTTTGCATCATCAATTGCTTTCTGTGCAGCTGCAAGCTGTGTCTGCTGATCTTCTTTTGCACGACTGACTGTTTCTGCTGTCTGCTGTGAATTAATACTGTCTGTCGCATTTGTATCAGACATATTTTTTTCGAGATCCGCAATCTGATCCTGAATCGTAGAGGAATCTAATGTACATAATACATCTCCCTCTTTTACAATATCTCCGACCTGAACATTAACTGCTGTGATTTCTGCTAACGCTTTTGAAGTTGCATTATTCTTCGTGATACCCGATACAGTACCTTTTAATGAAATCGTATCAGATAAATCTCTCTTCTGTACCGGCTCCACCTCTACTGTATTGACTGCTGTTGCTACCTGGCTTGTCATTTTCTTTACTGAACTTCCAATGATCGCAGCTACAACGACCAGAACCACAAGCACAATAATAACTACTTTTTTCTTTCCCTTTTTCGGTTTTGTCTTGTCACCCATTTTTATTTCTCCCTTTTCTTAATTCGATTTACGGTGATTGTATCATTATCCTTTTGTCAAAAAAAGGCACTTAAGCAAATATTAAGAAATCTTAAGTTTTCCATCCGTAAATCTTTCATTTTTGTATTACTGTAATAATACAGTGGTTTTGTTGGAGTGTCAAGACATTTTTCGTATTTGGTATAATTTTGCATACCAGTTTTCCCTGTCTTTTAAAATCTACCGTATTCTTTCATCGTATCATGTGCAAAACCGGCACATGATCCAATTCACCGTTCGTCAATCATGCAAGCATGTTGACTCACTTGCGTTCATTATATCCCGGAAACAGAGCATCATTTCCCGTGTCAGACTAAGTCCCTCCGGATCATCCGGGACATCCTCAAAATCAACCCATTCTGCGCAGGCAAGTTCCTCCTCATCCAGTCTTATCACATCTCCCTCATCATCCAGTTCACAAAAATAGCCAAGAAGAAGATTACTGTCAAATCCCCAAGGCTGACTCTTGTAATAACGGATATTTTTTACGGAAAGCCCAACCTCTTCCTTCACTTCCCTCGCCACCGTTTCCTCCGCAGTTTCACCGATTTCGGTAAATCCGGCAATCAGTGCATATCTTTTATATTCACGGTTTGCATATTTTGTCATGAGGATTTTTCTGCCGTTTGTCACGCCCACGATCACTGCCGGTGCTATTTTCGGGAAAACCATGTTGTTACAGTCCGGACATGAAAGCATCCGGAGTTTTTCACTATGTACCAGTTTATGCCCACATCTCCCACAATAAACATTATCGCGGTACCAGACATACAGATGCCATGCGGTCGCAGCTGCAAGCACCCGCTCTTTCGGCTGCATGGTGCGTGTCTCAAACATTTTATAGTATACAAATCCCAGCACCTCTATCCCTTCCCCCGGATCTGTCAGAAAATAATCATCCTCCCCGATGGAAAAAAGATAAACGCATGCAGGGATTTCCTTTCCCATCCCACGACAGATTTCAGAAAGTTCTTTATAGGTCAGATAACACACCTGACCATCATTTTTTGCCAGAATACGGTTATCTTTAAAGATCATAAGAAAACTGTCTGCCTGTGGTACCTTTTTGTGATATTCATTACTAAGATGCATCGGAAATATATCCTGAATCATTGTATTTTTCTCCTTTATCTGCATTTATTCTGACAGAACCTGAAACAAATCACACCTAAAATCTAATCTTCTTTGTGCCATCATTCAAAAAACGGATGATATTTCGCTTTGAAATACCATCCGGCCTGTCATATTATTTAACCTTTTTTAATATGTTTATGTGTAAACAGATGATCCTGACAATATTCATAATTGCCGTCACACTTTGAACAGAAACGGAACTCTAAATTCGGATCATCAAGTTCTGTCCTGCCACAAATCGCACATTTGTGCTTGGTAATGCCGGAACCCGGTCTGGGTTGACGCATCTGGGACTTGAACTGCTGTCTCCTGTGTATTTCATGCGGCGAATAACGTTTGAAATTCCGCGTTGAAAAGAAGAAAATGATAAAATTGAGCAGGGACATAAAGATTGCCACTCTGCCGGCCCATCCACTGACAATAAACTCATAAAGCGTCAGTATCGCATAAACAATCGCCATCCATTTCATCTTGATTGGGATAATGAAGTAAAGCATTACCTGCATATCCGGATACATCACGGCAAATGCAAGAAAAATGGACATATTGATATAGTTTGTGGAAAATCCCGACGCAATCGAATAAGATAACTGTGCCGCCAGTGCAGGCATCTGCGAAATTACAGATGCATTCATTGCATAATAAATACCGTACAGAACAAATGCACCGATCACGGTAAATATCATTCCACCGAAAATATAGACATTAAACCGGAAGGTTCCCCAGGTACGTTCCAGTGCCATGCCAAGCTGGTAATAAAACAATGCCATGATCAGTAAGAAGATCAGATTGGACTCTGTCGGCATAAACACCCATGTCACCAGTCTCCAGATCTGTCCATGTAAAATATGATAGGGACTGAGTGTCAGATAGCTTAAAATACCAGGCGATACGGTTCCGAATACATAGCCGATCGTATAGGCTCCGATCAGCCATATAATAAGGTTTGGAACAGCGTAACGACCAATTTTACGTTCTAATTTATTTAACCAGTTCATCGGATAAAACCCTAACCTTTCTTTGAAAACACTACTTTTTTCAGTATATCCGTATGCCTGTGCTTTGTCAATCCAGGCTGATTTTATTCATAAAAAGTTTATATTTTTCCCCGATTTGCACATTGTCTTTTGTAAAATCATGTCGTATAATGTACTTTGCTTGGCTTTTGCCCGGCATTCTTTTTAATAAGAAGAAACAGCCACTTTATTTATATATTATCCGGATTTTCCGGAGTTACTGACTGGAGGAAATTATGGAAAATAATACGCTTCACAAACTTGGAATTGATATCGGTTCTACCACCGTAAAGGTTGCTGTGCTCGACGAGCATGACAATCTGCTCTTTTCCGATTATGAAAGACATTTTGCCAACATACGGGAAACGCTTTCTTCTCTGATCCAAAAAGCATTCGATCAGCTCGGTGACCGGAAGGTTGCTCCAATGATCACCGGTTCCGGCGGACTTACACTTGCAAAGCACTTAGATGTTCCTTTCGTACAGGAAGTTATCTCTGTGTCTACCGCCTTACAGCACTATGCTCCACAAACAGACGTTGCGATCGAGCTCGGCGGTGAAGACGCAAAAATTATTTATTTTGAGGGCGGTAACGTTGAACAGCGTATGAACGGTATCTGCGCAGGCGGTACCGGTTCTTTTATTGACCAGATGGCTTCCCTGATTCAGACAGATGCCTCCGGTCTGAATGAATATGCGAAAAATTACAAAGCAATCTACCCGATTGCAGCCCGCTGCGGTGTTTTTGCCAAAACAGACATCCAGCCTCTGATCAACGAAGGTGCCACAAGAGAGGATCTCTCTGCTTCTATTTTCCAGGCGGTGGTAAACCAGACGATCAGTGGTCTTGCCTGTGGTAAGCCGATCCGCGGCCACGTTGCATTCTTAGGTGGTCCGCTCCACTTTTTATCTGAGTTAAAAGTTGCATTTATCCGCACCTTAAACTTAGATGATGAGCATGCGATCACGCCGGACAATTCGCATCTTTATGCAGCGATCGGTTCTGCCTTAAACTGCAAACCGGAACAGAATACCACTCTCTCTTCCATGCTTGAGAAATTAAACTCTGATATACATATGGAATTCGAGGTAGCACGTCTTGATCCGTTATTTAAAGATCAGGCAGAATACGATACCTTCCGTGCCCGCCACGACGGACACAATGTAAAGACAGGTGATCTTTCCACCTACGAAGGCAACTGTTATCTCGGTATCGACGCCGGTTCCACAACAACAAAGATCGCTCTCGTCGGCGAGGACGGTTCCCTGTTGTATTCATTTTACAGCAACAACAACGGAAGCCCGCTTTCCACTGCGATCCGTTCCATCAAGGAGATCTATGAAAAACTTCCGGCAAATGCACATATCGTACACTCCTGCTCTACCGGTTACGGTGAAGCTCTCTTAAAAGCAGCGCTGATGTTAGACGATGGTGAAGTAGAAACGGTAGCCCATTATTATGCAGCGGCATTTTTTGATCCTGAGGTAGACTGTATCTTAGACATCGGTGGTCAGGATATGAAATGTATCAAGATCAAGAACCAGACGGTAGACAGTGTACAGTTAAACGAAGCCTGTTCTTCCGGCTGTGGTTCTTTTATCGAAACATTTGCAAAATCCTTAAACTTTTCTGTACAGGACTTCGCAAAAGAAGCTTTATTTGCCAAAAACCCGATTGATCTTGGAACACGCTGTACTGTATTCATGAACTCTAAAGTAAAGCAGGCACAGAAAGAAGGAGCTTCCGTAGCAGATATCTCTGCCGGACTTGCCTACTCCGTCATTAAAAATGCTTTATTTAAGGTTATCAAACTCTCCGATGCAAGTGAGCTCGGAAAAAATATCGTCGTACAGGGTGGTACTTTTTACAATGATGCCGTGCTCCGCAGTTTTGAAAAGATTTCCGGCTGTGAATGTGTCCGTCCGGATATCGCAGGTATCATGGGTGCTTTCGGAGCTGCTCTCATCGCAAGAGAACGTCATGAAGCTGACTATCAGACAACGATGCTTTCCATCGACGAGATCAATGCATTAACTTTTGATACCAAACTTGCAAGATGTCAGGGTTGTACCAACCACTGTCTGCTGACGATCAACCGTTTCTCTGGAAACCGCCAGTATATCACGGGAAACCGCTGTGAGCGCGGTGTCGGCGGCGTAAAAAACAAAGAAAATATTCCGAACTTATTTGAATACAAGAATAAACGCTTATTCGACTACCCTTCCTTAAAGCCGGAAGAAGCCCTGCGTGGAACAGTAGGTATCCCAAGAGTTTTAAATATGTACGAGAATTTCCCGTTCTGGGCTACTTTTTTCAAAAAACTCGGATTTTCCGTTGTACTGTCACCACAGTCCACCAGAAAAATCTATGAGCTCGGCATTGACTCAATTCCAAGTGAATCCGAGTGTTATCCGGCAAAACTTGCACATGGACATGTGACCTGGCTGATCCATCAGAATGTAGACTTTATTTTCTACCCATGTGTACCTTATGAGCGCAATGAATTTCCGGATTCCAACAACCATTACAACTGCCCGATCGTAACCTCCTACGCGGAAAATATCAAAAATAACGTGGAAGATATCACTTCCGGCAAGGTACGTTTTTATAATCCATTCATGGCATTTACCAGCGAAGAAACTTTATCTTCCCAGCTTGTAAAAACCTTTGGTGCACCGGAATTTGCCATCCCGGAATCAGAGATCCGTGACGCTGTTTCCGAAGGTTACAAAGAACTTGCTGTTGTCCGCATGGAAATGCAGAAAAAAGGTGAAGAAGTCTTAGCTTATATGGAGAAAACCGGCAAACGCGGTATTGTATTAGCAGGACGTCCATACCATGTTGACCCTGAGATCAACCACGGTATCCCGGAACTGATCAATTCCTATGGTATTGCCGTACTGACTGAGGACTCCGTTTCTCACCTTCATCAAGTGGAACGCCCTCTGATCGTTATGGATCAGTGGATGTATCATTCCCGTCTGTATGCGGCTGCAAACTTTGTAAAAACCAGGGATGACCTTGATCTGATCCAGTTGAACTCCTTCGGTTGTGGCTTAGACGCAGTTACCACCGACGCAGTCAACGACATCCTGACAAAATCAGGCAAGATCTACACATGCTTAAAGATTGATGAGGTTAACAACTTAGGTGCTGCAAGGATTCGTATCCGTTCCCTGCTCTCCGCCATCCGTGTGCGTGAGAAGAAACAGACAAAACGGACAATTATTCCTTCCAACTATAACAGAGTTGTTTTCACGGAAGAAATGCGTAAAAATTATACAATTCTCTGTCCGCAGATGTCACCGATCCACTTTGAGCTGTTAGAACCTGCATTCTGTGCAGCCGGTTATAACCTGGTGGTACCGGATGTTCCAAGCCGCACCTGTGTGGATGTCGGATTAAAATATGTAAATAATGATGCCTGCTATCCGTCACTTATTGTGGTCGGACAGCTTATGAGTGCTGTTATGTCCGGAAATTATGACATGAACAAAACAGCGATCCTGATCTCGCAGACCGGCGGAGGCTGTCGTGCCAGCAACTACATCGGTTTTATACGTCGTGCTCTTGAAAAAGCAGGATATCCGAATGTACCGGTAATCTCCATCAACTTAAGCGGACTTGAAAGCAATCCTGGCTTTAAACTGACGCCTTCACTGATCCAGCACGGACTATATGCATTAGAGTTTGGCGATATTTTCCTTCGCTGTCTGTACCGCACACGTCCTTATGAAGCAGTAAAAGGATCTGCGAATGCACTGCATGAGAAATGGAAAAAAGAAGTAATCTCCTTTATCACACAAGATAAACTGTTGTCCCACCGCAAATTTAAGCAGATGTGCCGTCAGATCATCCGCGATTTTGACAACCTTGACCGTGTAGATGTGAAAAAACCGCGTGTCGGCGTCGTTGGAGAGATCTTAGTAAAATTCCATCCTGCTGCAAACAACGATTTAGTCGGATTGTTAGAATCCGAAGGCGCAGAAGCTGTCGTGCCGGATCTGACCGACTTCCTGCTCTACTGCTTCTATAACACCGGATTTAAGGCTGACAACCTCGGTTTCAGCAAAAAGTCCAAACGCATTGGACGACTTGGCATCAATTTCTTTGAATGGTTAAGAAGCGCTGCCAGAGATGAATTTGAAAAGAGTAAGCATTTTGATCCGCCTGCTCATATCGACGATCTTGCAAATTATGCAAGAGATATCGTATCCGAAGGTAACCAGACCGGTGAAGGATGGTTCTTAACCGGCGAGATGATGGAGCTGATCCACAGTGGTACACCAAACATCGTCTGTACACAGCCATTTGCCTGCCTGCCGAACCACGTTGTAGGAAAAGGTGTTATCAAAGAGCTGCGCCACCGTTTCCCGGAATCAAATATCGTTGCCATTGACTACGATCCGGGTGCAAGTGAAGTAAACCAGTTGAACCGTATCAAACTGATGCTCTCAACTGCAAACAAAAATCTTGCAAAGCAATCTTTATAAATCACACACAGATTTATCATCATGCATTACCGTTTTCACAGCCGCGCTTATAGGGTGCGGCTGTTTTTCTTTTGTGTCTCTGTAAATATTATTTCCAGACAGCATAATAATTCCGGTTCTGTTCGACCGGCTGTGAAAAATCTGCCTCATATCCCTTGTCGTCCTGCCAGCCTGCGAACTCCCTGTCTTTGTATTCTGGCACTGCGGGTGCACTGATCGTATCTCCTTCCGTCACACAGTACTTTTTATAACATTCACTGTTATCTGCATCTTTATAAAACTGTACATAATATTTCTGAATTTCTACTATTTGCAACTTGTCTGCCAATACAGTCCGGCTGCATTTCACAGTACCGGTTTTTCCATTCGGATGCACAAACGTTCTATCTACTCCCACAGAAAATAGTCCCTTCTCCTTATCAGCTCCCATGATCCGCATTACAATACCGGTTTGGGCATCCAGCTCCTTTGCAATCTGTTCTGTCACATCCGCGGTAAATTCCTGATTATCGGCTACATTATACAACTGTTTTATCTTTACATTACAAAGTATATTTTCTACAACCGCCGGAAGCTGGCTTTCCAGCTCTGTAGCGTAATTCATACGGCCGGTTACCGTTAATATTATCAGAATTGTTATTGCACCAATTACGATTCCAATCATCATAGTTATCATGTTTTTCACTTTTCCCACCCTTTATCTGTCATTCATTTACCGGTATATTTACCACGGCATATCTGACTCTGTTATCATGATCTTCTGTCATCACACTTACTTCATACACCCCCGGCATCTGAAAATCCAATTTATTTTCCAGCACTGTTCCATCGGGTGAAATAACTTTCATCAACTGTATCTGCAATTCATTTTCTGCATAATCCCACGCCTTTATAATATCTGTCATCTGATATGTTCCAATTTTCAGATATCCTGTTATGGCTGTTTCAAAATGGGGTGGTGCTTTTTGTGATTCCTCATAAAACGTTTCAAAATCTGCCGGGTTTTCCATCTGCTGATCCATATGACCAGATACGATCTCAACGATTCCCTTATTTCCGTTTTCATCCGTCACTCCCCTAAAAACAAGCCACATTACCCCCACAAGGATTATCGCCTGAAGAATTGTTTTCCCATAAACTTTGATCACTTCATGCATATCCACCTCCTATCCGCCGCAGATACAATTCAGAAACTGCTGCACAAATTCATAAACGGCTCCGCCCTGCCTCATATTTTCATACCAGTAACCAACTAAAAAAAGTGTCACGGTAATTGTCAGAAATCCACTTCCAAATTCCTCAATGATATCCTCCATCTGCTTTCCCTTTCCTGTGTTCTTTAAAAAGATGACACATAATTTAAAATTTCATAAAACATTCTTATCACTGCACTGCCAGCCAAAATCCCCAGAAACGCTCCGCCAAATTTTTCCACGATCATCATAAGGCTCAAATCTATCACCTCGCAATCGCATATGTAATATTCTCTTCGTAAATTCCAAGTACCGGTATGCGGTAATGATACTTTAATGCCACCTGTGCAGCTCTCATATTTTGCCATGCGTCATAAACACAATCCGAAATCTCCAGTTCATATCCGTCCTCTGCCGCCTTCTTTTTACAGGCATCGATCACACCCGGATTAAAATTACTGTTTTCCAGTTCCGCAACCACCTGTGATTTATACTCTTTTGCAGCAGCAACCTGCCCACTCGCCCCGATCAGACCTGTACATATAAAAATATTTGCCATCATTATAAATAAAATACCAAATGCCCCGATTATCTGCCTCATTGCACTGCACCTCCCATACTTCCAAGCATATGAAACATCATTATCATTCCAACTGTCAGATCGATCAGAAGTTTTACGGTTGCCGCTATAACAGGATAAGAAAATATCATTTTCTGTCTAAATGCGATTTTTCCATTTCGGATTTCTTCTGCCCGGTTCTGCATTTCATTCACATGCATGATCAGATGATTCATCTGTGTCACTGCATCCCCGGTTCCCATCTCCGCAACAGCATGAAGCATTTTCATGCAATTCTGTGCTTCCGGCACATCAAATTCTTTGCAAAATTCTGTATATGCACTCAGTTTTTCCGGCGTTTTTTTTAATCGCTCCTCCAGACATTCAATCTCATATCTGAGCACCGGCGGTGCACTGTTTTTTGACTTTTCGATTGAAACCTGTACATTATTATTCTGCAATAACAGAGCAAGTTCCATAAACCAGCCCGGAAGAGCCAGATAAACAGCCTCCTTCACATCTCTTTTTGCAATCTGATACCCCACCTTATGCTGCATGGCTAAAAAAAGCGTCACCGGGAATAAAATTCCTGCGAGAATAAGTTTTCCGGCCAATACAGCAGCTAACATCATACCAGCCGCCGGCAATGCCCATAACATACTTTTTCTTTTTTCCTTTTTCTCATTGTAATGGTACACCATTTCACAGCTTGAACTGATTTCCTGTTCTTTCTCCACCTTCTCTGTGGCTAGCCAGTCATTCGTCAGATTCCTCGAACTCTTTACAAATACCCATAATAGGAAAAGCAGAAATACAAGTGATGAGACCTGAATGATCCCTACTCCAAAAATATTAAAATCCGTTTTCACCACAAAAAGATCTTTCATGGAATCTAACACATACAATGCCGTCGCACACAAAATAACGGATACAATCACAGAAATAATGTTATCCGTATGACTTTTTTTCTTTTCTGCCTGAAGCTGATAGCCTCTGCGCTTCCACAATTCGATATCTTCTAACAGGAGCAGTGCAGACTCACTCATCTCTCCCCCATGTTCCTCGGCATTGATCAAAAGCTCATGAAGCATTTTTATTTTAGGGCATTGATATTGACTTTCAATCGGTTCTAATGCTGATTCAAAGACATTTTCTCCTGCAGAGAAGTCTCCAAATTCCAGTTTCAGAATCACCCGCTCAATACAGGAACGCATCTTCCCTTCTTCAAATATTTCTCTGGTTTCCTTTAATGCACTTAAAATTTTTCCTGTTTTCTGAAATGCATATAACATCTGCTCCATATATTCCGCAGCATCCGCAAATCGTTTCTGCTCGTACATCTTATGGTACATATCCAGCACCAGAACCGGAAGCATCATGATAACCGCGGTCAACGCGATCACAACGCCGCCCGCTTTAAGCCGGAACACGGCACCTATGCCAATCACCCCTGCGAGTGCCAGAAAAATCATCACTGCATGGGTTTTCCACGAAAAATGATACCCATACATATCCACTTTTTTCTGCAGATTTTTCGGATTCCAAAAAGTCAGCCACCCCACGATACATCCTCTCCTTTCATCGGTTCTCTTTAAGATACGTTTCAAACTGTCTGCATACAAAAGGCTCCTCCACGCCTGTTTCCCTGAACCTTTTTTTGATATCCGGCGGCAATTCCTTCGATACAAGCGCCCCATCATCGACGATCATATAAATTCTGTTTTTCCCTTCTTCACGCGAAAAAAAACATAGCTGATCTATATAACGTCTGACCTTTCCATCGGAAGATTCGATTTTTCGGATCAGAACTGCTGCATTCACATAACGGTAAATCCGATTTTCCATACGCTGTGCATCATTGACATTATTCATCATATTTAATATCCGATCCGGAAGTTTTCTCACATCATCCAGATGGATCGTCGTAAATCCATGAACGCCTGTGCTCCATTGCTCCAATAATGATGTTACCTCCACAGAGCGCGCCTCCGAGAGCATCAGCCAGCTTGGATTCTGACGCAGTGAGGCTTTGATTGCATCTGTATAATCAAATCCCTTTCCGACACGAAGTTCAACCGCATCTGCACCGGGATTGATGTTCGCATAATGGATCTCCAACGAATCTTCTATCGTGATAACACGCTCTTCCTTTCTGATAAACTGCATAAAAAATTTTGCACATTCTGTCTTGCCTGCCCCCGGCTCCCCTCCAAAAACAAGATTCATCTTCGCCTGCACACAATTTAACAGCAGATGCAGCACTTCTTTCTCACAGTACTTCTGATCCAGCAGATTCTCTAAGGTATTTCTTACAAAACACGGGGATTTACGGATACAGATGCTGATCCCCGATATCGCCGCCGACTCATGAATAATACTGATTCTCAGTTCTTTTGTATCCGCTTCCAGTATTTTGTTTGCATTATTAAATTGTTTATTGATACAATTTGAGATATTGTGTGTAAATGTACTGATAAAATATTCCGGTATTTCCTCATTTGCACAGTACCTCCCCTCTTTCAGATCTGTGATCCATAATTTTTGCCCATTATAGTCTACATCCGTCACCTCCGGTCTGCTTAAATATTTCCAGAATATCCCGAACTGTTCCGGTGTGGGTTCAAAAATAATCTTTTCACTCATCTTTTCCAGATTCTATCTCCTTCTCCATTTTCTTTGCCTCTTCCTAAGGACGAAGCGCATTCATATTGTCAAAAAAACCGGTAAGTGTATTCTTAAATTCCATTGCAACATATCCGTCCGACGACAATGCCGCCACAATGATCGCACCTAATGCCAATAATACGATTACCGCAAGAATTGCATTTCCATAATGTTTCATTACCTGTTCCATAATTGATATCCTCCATTTTCATTTTTTTCCATTTGTTTCATGAGAAGAAACAGATTATGTTCCATTTCTTCGAAAAAGTTTTCATTACGTTCTGTTCTCGATTTCTGTCTCCATGACTTCATAAAATTATCAATTTTTCCCTGCGCTGACACCCACTCCAATTCCCCGTTTTGCGGGATATAGCCTATCTGTTCCGGCGCAATACGATACCTGTCCATCATATCCGTCTTTAACCGGCTTGCATGCAATGCATAGCCTTCGACCAGATAAAGAACCTTTTTGTGTCTGACTGTAAAATTGTGTATGATCTCCTGCCATTCACTCGGATAGGTATGGATCCCTGCGACAATAACATCTGCATTTTTTAAACTGTTTTGTGTTTTTTTGTCTCTGCCACATCCACAATCTGCAAATAAAATTCTGTCTTTTCCACCGGAAAAAATACACTGCCAGCCATTCTCCCTATGCACAAAAATACTATGTGCCGGTCTGATTTTTGCCAGAAGCCATGACATCACAATCATATTTTCTGTTATATGGCAGGACTCTTCCATACCCCAGAATGCTATTTTTACAGACATGTCCGCTCCTTTTTCCCATTACAAAAAAGGCGGGATATCCCTCTGAAACAGCCTTTGGCAATAAAAATTGTTCTGTGAAATAAATTGACAATAATTGATTCTAATAAGATGGAAATCCCTGTCTGATTTCCAGCGATACGGTCTGTCACACAACCGTAAAAATGTCTGCTGATCTGTTCATCCTGTTTCAAAACCGCTCCAATCTCCTCAATATATAGAACGATCTAAGATGCTTCACGCAAACCCGATAAAAAGATAGTCATATATTACTTCATTTTATTATGTTTGTAAAGACCTTATTTTATTTTTTTCTTTTCTTTTAGCCATGTATCATTTATAATTGTGCATGAACATTGGATAATATCTGACTGACGCTATCCAAAAATATTTACAATATGATCTGGAGGAGTTCATGAAAGAGTTTGTAATTGTAACTGATACAACCACTGATTTACCAAGAGAATATGTTGAAAAACATCACTTATACATGATGTCCCTTCCTTACACCTTAGAAGGCACATCCTACACCTGGGAAAATCCAATGCCGGTCAAAGAGTTTTATGATAAAATGCGTGCCGGATCATTACCGACCACCTCACAGGCGAATCCCGAAGAAGCTGCTACTTTGTATGAATCGATTCTGAAAGAAAATGATGTGGATATTCTCCATATCGCATTTTCTTCCGGTCTCAGCGGAAGTTTTAACAGCTGCAGGATCGCCGCAGCAGACGTATGTGAAAAATATCCAGACCGCCGTATCGTAGTTGTGGATTCACTTGCCGCAACATTAGGTCAGGGGCTCTTAGTCTATAAAGCAGTTCAGTTAAAGGAAGCTGAAAAAAATCTGGATGAAATTGCTGCCTGGTTAGAAGAAAACAAATATCATCTCGTACATAATTTTACCGTGGACGATCTTTTTCATCTGCATCGCGGCGGACGTCTCTCTAAGACAGCTGCAATTGTAGGTACGATGATCAATTTAAAACCGGTACTTCATGTCGATGATGAGGGCCATCTTGTCATGTTAAGCAAAGTGCGCGGCCGCAAGAAATCACTGATCGGACTGGTCGACTGCATGGAAAAACAACTCGGTGACTGGAAAGATAAAAATGATATTATCTTTATCAGTCATGGTGACTGCCCGGAAGATGCACAGTTTGTTGCCGATCTGATTAAAGAACGTTTTGGATATGAAAATTTTATGATCGGATATATCGGTGCCACGATCGGCGCGCATTCCGGTCCGGGTACGGTTGCACTGTTTTATATGGGGGACCACCGTTAACCTCTGTATCAGCCACATGTTTTACACCTTATATATAAGCTGCGATCCCAAAAGAGGCATGTGAAAAATGAAAAATCATTTTTCGCATGCCTCTTTTTATTCTTCCTGATACCATCCCTCTCCTGCTGTGCAGATCAAAAGCTGTCCACCGCCTTTTGCTGCGTGGTGAATGTGCCAGTTATTACGGCATCCCGGTTCAAATGTCACATTTGCCATAAATACAGCACAGTTCTTCGGATCTGTCAGTGGATTCAGATAAGAATTACCGATAAAAATACTGTGCAAATCCTGTATTCTCCGCACCCGTTCCAAATACGTTCCGTTTTTCAAATTCTTCTCTACTTATAGTCTTCATAATTGTATTGCTCCTTTCCGTTGACGGATTCTATCATCTGCTTCCCCATCGGAAGTACTTATAAATTCTACAACTTGAAGTGCACTATAAGTCAAGAAATTTCTGCTAGTTTGTAAATTTTACAGCCGTACCATATGCAATGACTTCTGCTGCCCCCTGCATAACTGCAGAAGATGCATAACGGATATTTACAACCGCATCAGCACCTAAGCTCTCTGCCTCTTCCACCATGCGCTTTGTTGCAAGTGCTCTAGCCTCATTCATCATTTCATTGTATGCCTTTAACTCTCCGCCAACTAATGTTTTGAAACTCTGTGTAATATCTTTTCCAATATTTTTGCTCTGGATCGTGCTTCCCTTTACCAGACCAAGCATTTCTAAATTTTTGCCACTGATATAATCAGTATTTACTAAGATCATCTTCTTCTCCACTCCTTATCTCCTGCACACGTTCTACGGTTACTGCAAATGCTACTCCTGCCAGTGCCAGCGGAATAATTACCATCAATAATTTCATGATGACAGTCAGATCCGGGATCAGCATAAATACCGCAGCAATTGCAACATAATACACGATCAGAACTGCTGCAATGATAATCGGAGCGATCATTTTGTTTCGATGTTCCTTTTTCATAACTTTTGCCTCCTTTGTGTATTATCTAGTTAATACAATAATACATTCAACAGAATATGTCAACCACAAATCAACGCAAAATATCCCCAGTCCCAGATGATATGTTCAAAACTGTTTTCCAAATATTCGTAAATATCATCTTCCTCATATCCCGTCATGCGGGAGACCACAACCATATAATCACGCACATCTTCGTAGGAAATTCCTCTTCGGCAGGAAGTTGAAATTCCTTCTTCGCAGAAGCTCCCCTCCCCCTGACTTAACAACCAGTGCAGAAAAACAGCATGCCTTATTGTGGCATATTCCATTGCGATCCACTGCACCTGCACGACCATCTCCTCTAAATTTCCTTCCGGTTTTAAAGAATCTGCATACAACTCTGTCAAAAGGAACCGCCGCATCAACGGCTGGTATTTCAAAAACTGTACTTCAAACTCCTGCCATTCTTTTACAACTTCCTCATCGATTCCCTGTTCGGATAACTGTTCTGCAAGCTGTGCCACAGGCTCTAAGTATTTTTCATACAATCCTTCCCTGCGATAATTCTCTGCAAGGTCCAAAAACAGTTCGTTGCGCTCCTCAATGGAATACTGCAGTGTCTGTTCAATTCCATCAATCGTTTCTGAAAGTTCTAAAAGGAATCCACCCGGATACATTTTTGCCATGTCTGTCAAATCCAGTCCCAACGCATCTTCTGCCGCATCTTTTACCTGCTTATTTTCCATACACCCATCTTTTGCCTGCTCATCTTCCACACGCTCATATAGATCAAGCAGCACATAAAAAATCTTCATCAGATTATGCTCCGGCGTATGCGCTCCATCCTCCATCAGCTTCATTAAAAATGCGCGCAAGTTCACAAGCGGCGCAAGTTCCCGATAAGCAGATGTATCCATCTCTCCGGAAAATGAAATATGTTCTCTTTTCCGCAACAGATCAATGACCGCCGGACAAGACGGCATCAGGGCGTATTCTGTGACATCTTCGTTAAAGGTATGGATCTCTCTTGGAAAAAGCTGACAGGTCTGTGAAAGTATCTCATCCCCATAAGTAAGAACCAATCTGCACATTTTTTTGCCATTCAGAAATGGACAATTTTTCTCTTTATTTAATCCGATGACTCTGCTGCCATCCTTCTTTCTTACATACCCACTCAGCTTTTCTTTTTTTGCCTGCTGTCCTCTATCTGTATCATACATCCCGTCCGGCGTCAGAGTGTGTTTCCACTTTACAAAAGTGTCCTCATCCACCCCGATCTTCCATTCCCTGCAGCATGTAAAACTGCACCGGTCTGCTATACAGGTAAAATCTTCATAATAATCCGGCTTCATTTCTCTCTCCTAGCTTATGAATAAATATAGGGCTGTTTTTTCAAAGGGTATTTTTACCTTTTGAAATCCAGCCCCACATTTTTTATAAAATCTTCGTCGTCCACTTTGAGCAGTCCCACACGGCGTTCACCACATCCTGATAGAAATCCGGCTCATGACAGATCAAAAGTACTGCTCCGCGGTATTCGTTTAGAGCACGCTTTAATTCGTCTTTTGCATCCACATCCAGATGGTTCGTCGGCTCGTCCAGAAGCAGGATGTTAGTCGTGCGGTTCATCAGTTTGCACAGACGTACTTTCGCCTGCTCACCACCGCTAAGTACACGCACCTGGCTTTCGATATGCTTTGTGGTCAGACCGCATTTTGCAAGTGCTGAACGCACTTCGTACTGGGAAAAAGCCGGAAATTCTTCCCAAATTTCTTCGATACAGGTATTTTTATTTTCCCCTTTGATCTCCTGCTCAAAATAACCGATCTCTAAATTTTCCCCCAGAGTGACTTCCCCTGATAAAGCCGGAACCAGTCCTAAAATACTGCGCAGTAAAGTCGTCTTTCCGATACCGTTTGCACCGACTAAGGCGATCTTCTGACCGCGTTCCATAGAAATATTAAGCGGCTTTGATAACGGTTCATCGTACCCGATGACAAGATCTTTGGTCTCAAAGATATATTTTCCCGGTGTCCTTCCAAGTTTGAAATCAAACTCCGGCTTTGGACGCTCTGCGGCAAGCTCGATCACATCCATTTTATCAAGTTTTTTCTGACGGGACATCGCCATATTTCTCGTAGCAACGCGGGCCTTGTTGCGCGCCACAAAATCTTTTAACTCACTGATCTCCTGCTGCTGTTTGCGGTATGCAGCCTCAAGCTGTGATTTTTTCACTGCATAAACTTCCTGGAACTTATCGTAATTTCCTACATAGCGGTCAAGTCTCTGATTTTCCATATGATAAATGATATTTACCACGTCATTTAAAAACGGGATATCGTGTGAGATCAGGATAAACGCATTCTCGTACTCCTGCAGATAACGCGTCAGCCATGCAATGTGCTCTGCATCTAAATAGTTTGTCGGCTCATCCAAAAGAAGAATGTCCGGTTTCTCTAAAAGAAGTTTTGCAAGCAGCACCTTCATACGCTGTCCACCGCTTAAATCTGAAACATCATGGTCAAGTCCCAGTTCCAATAATCCAAGTGCTCGCGCAACCTCCTCCACTTTGCTGTCGATAACATAGAAATCATGCATCGTCAGCATATCCTGGATCACACCAAGTTCTTCCATCATGGCATCCATCTGATCCGGATCGGCACTGCCTAACTGATCGCAGATCTCATTCATGCGTTCTTCCTGCTCAAACAGCCACGCAAACGCCGACTTTAGGACGCTCTCGATTGTCATCCCCTTCTGCAGGGTGGAATTCTGATCCAGATATCCGGTCCGCACATTTTTCGCCCACTCAACTTTTCCCTCATCCGGCATCAGTTTTCCGGTCACAATGTTCATAAATGTGGACTTTCCCTCGCCATTGGCTCCAACTAATCCGATATGTTCCCCCGCAAGCAGACGGAATGAAACATCCTCAAAAATTGCACGGTCGCCAAAGCCATGGGTCAGATGTTCAACATTTAATATACTCATATTTTTCCTCTTTACTTTCTGTTATTATCTATATGGTACTCACGTTTTGTTCCGGCAAAACCACTATTGTATGCTCACGTTCAGCATCTTTTCCGTCTTCCGGTACACATGCCGGTACGCCGGGAACAAAAATGCGTCCGCGAAGATCCATGCGACCGGGCTTGCAAAACATGCTGCCGGAAAACCAAACAGCGGCACTAATGCAAATCCGACGAGCGTTCTCGCCGCCATCTCACAGACACCTGCTAAGATTGCAAACTTGCTGTATCCCATACCCTGGATCAGGAAACGGACGATATTGACAAATGCGAGTGGAATGTAAAATGCACTGTTGATCAATAAAAACAGGTATACATTCCCGATGACTTCCACCTCAGCGCGTTCCACGAAGAACAGTGCAAGATTTCTTCCGGTCAGCGCAAGAATAACAAATGCAAGGATCGCATATCCGATTCCAAGCATGGAACATGCCTTTAATCCCTTCGAAATACGATCCATTTTCTTTGCACCGACATTCTGTCCGCCATAAGTTGCCATCGTCGATCCCATCGCATCAAACGGGCAGCAGAAAAACATTCCTATCTTGCTTCCGGCGGTCATGGATGCAACTGCGTTTGAACCGAGCGTATTGACTGCACTCTGTAAAATAACGCTTCCAATTGCCGTGATGGAATACTGCAGTCCCATCGGCACACCCATGCCACAGAGTGTTTTCATATAAGAACTGTTCCACCGGCGTTCCTCTGCATCCGGATGCAGGATTTCAAATTTTTTCCAGCTGTAGATCAGGCATCCGATTCCGGACACTGCCTGAGAGATCACCGTTGCAAGTGATGCGCCAGCTACACCCAGATGAAGATTTATGATAAATACAAGGTCTAACGCAATATTCATCACAGATGAGATTACCAGAAACACGACGGGGGTCTTGCTGTCTCCCATCGAACGGATGATGGCCGAAATAAGATTATACAAATATGTTGCCGGTATTCCTGCAAAAATGATCACGATATACAGATACGCCCCGTCGATAATGTTGTCCGGCGTGCGCATCAGTTCTAAGATCGGGCGGCAGAATACTACTGTGACTGCCGTCATGACCACTGCAAAAATTGCAGATAAATAAATGGCATTTACCATAAATGCACGCAGTCCACGGTAATCCCCGGCACCAAATTTATGTGCCAGTGGAATTGCAAAACCGTTGCAGACACCCATACAGAATCCGATGATCAAAAAGTTTAAAGATCCGGTGGAACCTACCGCTGCAAGTGCATCCACACCGAGAAATCTTCCGACAATGAGTGTATCCACCAGATTATAAAACTGCTGAAACAGATATCCAAACAAAAGTGGAATGGAGAAACCTAAAATCAGCTTCATCGGAGAACCATTCGTCATATCTTTTGTCATATTTCATCCTCTTTTCCCTTATATTTCCCCACAATGTTTTTCAAAAATCTCAAAAAAACTGTCCGTCTGTATACCATCTGTGGTATCTAATGTGAGTTCATCCCACATATCTTTGTTGATACTGGAATTCAGTCCCGCCACAAACTGGTTATAGACATCATCAAATGCCTCTTTTTCTCTTTTTTCCACGATATTGGACTTGTTTGCCTCTGTCAGTTCCTCATTATATTTATTCAGGCATTTAATAAAATAAAACCCTTTGCCTGCCTGGATCATAGACGACGTCTGTCCATTATCAAGATTAAACGCAACCTCCTCGACCTCTTTGGGCAGTTCATCCCTGGCCACCGTAGTCTGTATGGAAGAAAGTTCATTATAGTTATTTGCCACAGATGCAAAATCATCTCCACGATCTAACTTTGCTGCCACATCACTTGCCTTTGTACTGTCTGCGACAAATATCTGCATGATCTCGATCACACGCGCCTCATCGTCACTGACTTCCTCATTTACACTGTTTGTCAGCGAATTATAAAGTTTCTGTGCTAATGCGTAATGCTGATAATATTCGCTGATATCGCTCTCCGTCACTTCAAGATAAGTATTTTCTTCTTTTGAAAGTGATGCATAATACTCTGCCGCCGCCTCTGATATTGCAGAAAGCTCATCCTCTGAAAGTGCAACTTCCCTTGACTGTGCAAGCAGATCCATGCTGACCACCTGGGTTAATTCTTCCATTGTGACCGCTTTGATATATTTTACCAATGAATCATCCCCGAAATCATGTTTCCAGAGATCCACACCATATGCCGTCCCGTAGATATTCTGATAATTCGTCAGATAAACCCGCGCCTCTTTCAAACTGCAGACGGTTCCCTCGATCTTGAATACCTGACGGTCATTTAATATATTCGAAACCACAATATTTTTATTTCCGATCCGGCATCCGGTCAATAACAGCGACATGCCACACAGCACAGCTGCTACCCTTGTAAATTTTCTCTTCATCCTAATTTACCCAATCTGATAGAAAGTCCTATTGTTCCATTGATTTTAAGATACTTCTTGCAACGGAAATTCCGTTTGCAGATGCCTGCTGCAATCCTCTCGTCACAGATGCTCCGTCTCCGATCGCACGCAGTCCTTTTACGCTGGTTTCAAAATCAGAGTTGACCACTACCTTGTTGGAATAGAATTTTACTTCCACACCGTAAAGCAGTGTCTCGTCGCTGGCAATACCCGGTGTTACCTTATCGAGTGCCATAATCATTTCCTCAATATCGACCATGATACGGTGCGGGAATACTAAGGAAAGATCACCCGGCACAGCATCCTTTAAAGTCGGGATCAGGTTATTCCTGCAGAGGCGTTCCTCCGTTGTTCTTCTTCCTCTCTTGAAATCACCAAATGTCTGTACTAAGATTTTTCCGTCGCAGAGCATGTTGGAAAGCTGTGCGATCTGTTTACCGTACTCGATCGGTGTCTTAAATGGTTTGGTAAAGTTTTTGGAAACCAAAATTGCAAAGTTGGTATTGTTGGTCTTTAAATCTTTCGACTTGTATGCGTGACCGTTTACCACCGCAAGTCCGTTATCGTAGTATTCTGTTGCGACCTCACCGGACGGGTTGGTACAGAAGGTACGCACCTTATCATCAAATGTCGGTGTATGGTAAACCAGTTTTGCCTCATAGAGGTTCTGATTTAAAAATTCCATGACCTCATCACGCACCTCCACACGTACACCAATGTCTACGGTACCTACCTTTGTTTCAATATCATGCTGTCCGCAGATATGTGAAAACCAGTCAGCACCCTCTCGTCCAACTGCAGAAATAACCTCTGCTGCAAGATATTCCTCATCTTTTTCGGTAATGATCCCTTTGACCTTGTTATCCTCAATGATGATATCTTTGACCATGGTGTTAAATTCCATCTCAACGCCCTGCTCTAACAGATGCTCCTGCAGTCTGGAATAGATTTTGTAGCCTTCCTCTGTTCCAAGGTGGCGGATCGGACATTCGATCAGTTTTAAGTTTGCATTGATCGCTTTTCTGCGGATCTCACGGATCTCTTTTTCTTTATCCACTCCGTAAACTTTTGTATCTGCACCGAATTTTAAATAAATATCATCGGATTCTTTTAATAATTCCACGGTTTTATCATAGCCTAAAATTTCCGGCAGATTTCCTCCGACATCCGGGGAAAGTGACAGTTTACCGTCAGAAAAAGCTCCCGCTCCGGCAAATCCGGTCGTGATGGAACAAGGTTTACATCCAACGCAGACTTTTGTCTTACGTTTCGGACATTCTCTCTTTTCGATTCGTCTGCCCTTCTCGATCATTAAAATTTTCAGATTCTTCTTTGCATGGATCAGTTCATATGCACAAAAGATACCAGATGGACCGGCTCCAATAATAATCACATCATATTGTTTCATTCTTTTTTCCTCTTACCTGTCTATTTGTCCTGTTTACCGATTTCTCACACGCATCTGTATTTTGGCATAGCGTATTCCATAAAAACGTCATTCCTACGCTTCCACGATCAGATATCTGCCGTCCGGGATTGCAAAAACTTCCTCTGCCTCTGCTAAATCCGCATTGCTCATTCCGGCAATATCTGCGCCCTCATCTTCAAAATAAGCACGGACTTCTTTGATATTTTTGCAGACAACTGCCATGCAGTCCTCTAAAAATTCTTCGGCCTCCTCCGGCGATTCTGCAACATTTTCTTTAAAAAGCTGCATCTGATGTTCCAAAAAATACTGTACTACCGCTTCATCGTACATAATAATCCTCCATTCTGTGCAGTGTAAAAATCTCATTTTTCACACTGTATTTTCCCGCTTATCTACCATGTATATGGGTCAATTCCAAGCCGGTCAAGCTCTCTGTAAATCGCTGCAACCGGAAGTCCTACCACATTATTATAGTCACCGTCGATTTTGTCAATATAAATTGCAAATTTTCCCTGGATTCCGTATGCACCGGCTTTGTCCGACGGTTCTCCTGTCGCAATATAACGCAAAATTTCACTTTTCTTTAACTGTCTGACAAAAACGTCAGTCTTTTCATAAAAGATATGTTCCCCTGCCCTGCCGGTCCGGTCGATAAACACAAAAGCAACCCCCGTGTACACCGAATGGCTTTTCCCTGACAATAAAGAGATCATGCGGAAGGCATCTTCCTCATCTTTTGGTTTTCCTAAGATTTCGCTGCCCGCGGCAACAATGGTGTCTGCACCGATGACTAAAGTATCCTGCGGTGTCATCAGCGTCCGATGCTCATCTCCATATGTTTTTAACATGGATGCGACTTCTCTCGCCTTCTGTGCTGCAAGTTCCATGACAACCTCTTTTGGCTCTTTTTTTATGATGATCTCCTCCCCCTTTGCCGGACAGACCTCAAAGTTAAGACCGATCTGCTCTAAAAGTTCACGGCGTCTTGGGGATGCGGATGCTAAAATAATCTGTGACATGGTCAAATTTCCTTTCTGCTGCATGCTTATCTGCTTCTTAACATTGCACAAAACTCCAATCAGACTGGCTTTTGTACAATGTTTTTAAATTTTCTATACCGGGATCACTTTCCCAAGCCGGAAGGAATACAACAGTTTTTCCTTTACTTTCAGCGGATTTCCGGCTGCATCTTTCTCATTTTCATAGACTCGGTTTAGCGCTTCCTCGTAAAGTTTTAACTGTGCCGCATAACGCTCGGACAATTCCTTTTCCGTATCCACACGGTCTGTTTTATAATCAAGAAGGACAATACCGTCCTTTTCAATCCAGAATACATCGATGATTCCCTGGATCAGGGTCAGCTCTTTCCCTGTATATTCCGTTTCTCCTATATTTCCTACACGCCCCATGCTTATTACCTTTTCCGCCTGTTCCGTGTTTTCAGCAAAACCAAACTCGTCTAACTGTTCATCCGTAAATCCCATGACAAATGGTTTCTCACGGTACAATTTTCCGTCTTTTTCAGCTGCTCCCATCCGTTTTCCAATATCTGCATTTACAAAATATTCAACCTGCGGTATGCGAATCAGTCCATGCATCTCCGGTGTGATCTGTTCTTTCTCCAGCATCCCGGCGACCTGCTCTTTTGCGGACACACCGGAAGAAAACTGGTAGCACTCCATGATGCGGTGCATTGCCGTTCCGCGAAGTGCTCCAGGGCTGGCATCCTCACTTTGCTGCTCTATTTCTCTTGCAAATGCAGGCACATACGGCACAACCTCCTCGTATTGAAAAACAGGAACTGCCTCCTCCTCTTTTTCAAACGCCTCCCGCATGGCACGATGTTTTAACTCCGACACGGAATACTTATTTTTTCTCTGCACATCATTTTCATATGCATACCGTCTGTGAAAACGCTCCGAGAACTGCTGCACTTTTTTTTCATCTGCCTGCGCAGCTTTTTCCATGCAGGCTGAACGGTTCCAGTCATCTTTGATCTGTGTTTCCATTTCTTCCTGCACCAGTTCTGCCGCCCGCATCAGACGTATCTGATATTTATCCTGACAGGATGCAGCCGCAGGCAGAATCCAGTCCAAATAACCGGCTGCACTCTCGCGTCCCAGATAAGATAACAGTTCCTCTGGAAATGCTTTTATATAGGAAAGTGTCTCCTCTGCCTTTTTCAGACTTCCGGTTAAGATCAGCTTTTCTTTCGCTCTCGTTAATGCCACATAAAGGACACGCAGTTCCTCGCCAAGATTTTCCATATCGATCTGCTTTGCGATAGCACGTTTTGCGATCGTCACGGATTTTACACGCTGTTTTCCGTCCATATAGTCAAGACCGATGCCAAGTTCCGGGTGCAATACCAGACGGCTTCTTGTATCCTGGCGGTTAAAGTTTTTTCCCATCCCGGCGGCAAATACGACCGGAAATTCCAGTCCTTTACTCTTATGGATACTCATAATGCGCACGACATTTTCGTTTTCCCCGATCAGATCTGCCTCGCCGAAATCCACATCGTATTTCTGCAGTTCATCAATATAGCGCACAAAATGAAACAGTCCCTTGTAACTGGTATTTTCATAGGCGATCGCCTTCTCCACCAGCATTAAAAGGTTTGCATGACGCCTGTCTCCGGCTGGCATTGCTGCGGCATAATCGCCGTAACCGGTCTCCTTTAACAGCAGTTCGATCAGCTCATGGATCGGTGTATCCGGCACAAGCTGCCGCAGTTTTTCGTAGGTAACATAAAACCGGTATAACTTTTCTTCGGAATCATCCCTGCCCTGTCCCGGATTTTCCTCCGCTTCCTGTTTCAGACGCTCACATTCCTCCAAAACACACTCGTAAAATCTGACATCCTTGTCTTTTAAACGCAATTTTGCAAGTTCCTCATCCGAAAGTCCTGCGATTGGTGAACGAAGCACCGCTGTCAGCGGGATATCCTGTCTCGGATTATCCAAAATACGAAGCATGGAGAGCACGGTCTGCACCTCCACCGTACTGAAATATCCTGTCGCCGAAACAGTATGTGCCGGAATTCCTGCATCATTTAACACAGCAGCAAAACGGTCTGCATATCCGCTCAGGCTTCGCAGCAGAATGACCATATCCGAATACTGCACCGGGCGCAGTTCCCCGGTTGCCTTGTCGGTCACCTTCTGCGTTCCCATAAGCTCTTTGATCCTTTTTGCAATCATCCGTGCTTCTAACAGTTTCTTATCATCCGCTGCAGCATCATCCAACAGTTCATCATCCCCGTCCACCAGTAAAATTTCCGGTGTGAACATGTCCGTTTCTTCCTGATAAGAAGCTCCCGGATAAAGTGCTGCATCCGCATCATATTCCACATTTCCAAGATTGCGCTTCATGATGCGGTAAAAAATATCGTTGGAAAAATCGAGTACTTCATTTCTGCTTCGGAAATTTTTATGCAGGTCAATGCGCTGCATTTTTGCATCCGTCAGGCTGTAAGTATCGTATTTTTCCATGAATAGTTCCGGTCTTGCCAGACGGAAACGGTAGATACTCTGTTTGACATCCCCGACCATAAAAAGGTTGTATTCACCGCGCTCCTCCCGTGAAATTGCACGTAAGATTGTCTCCTGCACCTCATTGCTGTCCTGGTACTCGTCGATCATGATCTCCTCGTACATATCGCGGAACTCCTCCGCTGCAGCGCGCGCCTGCTTTGTCTTTGCATCCACGAGAATCTCCAGTGCAAAATGTTCCAGATCGTGAAAATCCACCAGATTTTTGCGGCGCTTTTCCGCTGCAAACGCCTCGGAGAATGCGATGGCAAGACGCACCAGCTCCTTCGCCATCGGCTCCGCCCGGCGCACCTGCTCGTACATGACTTCCGGCGAAGCGAAGAAATACTGTTTGTTGATCTTTTTTACCGTATCCTTCACCTGATCGCGGAGTTCCTTCACACGCGAAAGCTTCTCTGCATCTCCCGAAAAGCCGCGGCTTGACGGCAGTCTGTCATAAGTGACGGCGGTAAGCTTTTCGTACAGCTCCAGAAAATTTTCACACGCCGCCAGTCCCTCGAACTTTGCGAGATCCGACGAGATCACCTTCTCATAGATATCCGGTCCGTCTTCCTCCCGCGTAAACACATGCGCGATGCGAAGCTTTTTTACCAGATCCGCCAGCACCGACCGCAGATGCAGCACGAGCGGCTGCATCCATGGCGCTTCTGCCATCTCCTGCACATCCGATATCTCATAGCCACGGATTCCGGAAGTAAGCCACTCCATCGGCCACGGGTAGCTCATGGAGAACTCATAGAGCGAGAGGATCATCTCCGCCACCTTCGCATCGCTCTTCCCCGACACATTCCCTTTTGCAAATGCCGCAAACTCCGGTGTCATCTGTTCGTAATTGCTCTCCAGCACGCCGCGCAGCACGTCCTCTTTTAACAGCTTTAACTCTCCCTCGTCCCCGATCCTAAAATCCGGCTCCAGGTCAATCTCGTGGAAATGATTGCGGATCACATACAGACAAAAACTGTCGATAGTCGTGATCTGCGCATTGTGGATTAACGTCAGCTGGCGTTGCAGATGCTCCGAATCCGGATGCTCCTCCAGCGCTTTCTCGATCGCCGCCCCGATGCGCTCCCGCATTTCCGCCGCAGCCGCATTCGTAAACGTCACCACCAAAAGCCGGTCGATGTCCACCGGATGTTCTCCCTCCGTGATCATCTTGATAATGCGCTCGACTAAAACCGCCGTTTTACCCGAACCGGCAGCTGCCGATACCAGAATGTTGCGCTTTCTTAAATCGATTACCTGTTGTTGTTCTCTGGTCCATGAAACACCCATCTACTGTCTCTGTCTCTTATACACATCTCCGAGCC
>ENA-OZHH01000335-OZHH01000335.1-human-gut-metagenome-genome-assembly--contig:-NODE-335-length-28881-cov-6.450149_pt1 | contig 28881 bp, 23 predicted proteins | sample MGYA00244045_ERZ653684 | MGnify/ENA primary metagenome ERZ653684 (study PRJEB26926, sample SAMN06165264) | human gut metagenome | biome: ENVO:00009003; feature: ENVO:2100002; material: ENVO:00002003... | reverse complement strand
CGAGATGCAGCGTAGTCTCGTGGGCTCGGAGATGTGTATAAGAGACAGGGTTTCACCAGTCTGTCTTTTCCTGTTTCACATTCGGTCAGTGTCTGTCGGATGAATTGCCGGTCAGATGGCTGGAAAAGTTCCCGGGTCAAAAAAATTTCAAGCAGCCGGGCAGCTTCGAGCGGGGTTGTCCAGTTGTCGTAGGAACGGTTCAGATCGACATGCATATCATCTTCAGTAGCCGTAATGGAGAAATGGCTGCATCCCAGCGAACGGATGTACCGGTCCGTTTCCTGTGGTCCTCCGGTAAGCCGGAACAGGATGTCACAGGCATTGTTGTCGCTTTGCTGGAGTGTGTATTTCAGCAGCTCGCGGACGGACAGGGAACAGTTCCCCTGCGGATAGCGGTCGCGTAACGGGCTGTAGGTATCAGGCTTTAAATCCTCCGGAGTGATGTAAAGGACAGTGTCCAATGACAGGTGACGGGTTTCCAGCCAGTGGGTAACAGCCAGCGCCTGATGAAACTTGAAGACACTCATCAAAGGGTAGGGACGGTCGTTGTTGATGCTCAGGGTATCCTGTCCGTTCCAGATGAAGGCAACGCCCACCTGGGCTTTACAGGAATGAATGATTGACTGAATCTGTTCCTTTAGCAGTGTAAGGTCTTTTTCCTTTTGTGAGAAAGCGGACAGAACAGGCAGCAGACTGACGAGCAGCAGAATAATTCTTTTCATGATGAAATAAAATTTTTGCGGGTTATTGGAAAATAGATCCTTGCAAAGGTAATACTTTCCCCGGCCGGATCTGACAGGGAAAGTGCAGTTTTTCATTCATGGCTTTATTCTTTTTCCGGAAGAATGGTTTTGCGGTGCTTTAACACCTCGGCATCGATGTAGAATACGGTTTCTTCAGCCAGGTTGTTGATGTGGTCTCCGGCTCTTTCAAGCTTGCGGAAGATACCGGACACTTCCAGACACAGACGGATGGATTCCGGGTGTTCGGTGGCATAAGCCGTCAGCCGGTCCAGGGCCTTCTGGTTGATCTGGTCAAGCGTTTCGTCTTTGTCGAAGACGGATTTCGCCAGTCCGATGTCCTGCCGCTGCAAGGCTTCATAAGTGGTGTTTAGCATGGAGAGCACTGTGTCGTACATATCTTCCAGCTGAAGGTCGGCAAACAGGATTTTGTTCTCCGGTTTCAGTTCAGTCCGGATCACAAAGCGGGCAATACTTTCGGCATAATCGCCGATGCGCTCCAGGTTGTTGTTGATCTTCAGCATAGCCAGGGCAAAACGGAGGTCGACGGCTACCGGATTATAGAGGGCGATGAAGTCCTCAATGTCACTGTCGATTTTCAGTTCGAAGGCATTGACGCGTTTTTCTCGTGAAATCACTTTGTCGGCCAGTTCCTGGTCGGCGTTTAATACGGCATTATATGCATTATCCAGTTGCTGGTAGACCAGCTTCCACATTTCCTTGACTTCCCGCTGGATATTCTGAAGTTCGTTTTCTACAAATTTCACCATAATTGCTTCTAATAAAGTTGAATGTTTCCGGACGTTTATCCGAAACGTCCTGTAATATAGTTCTGGGTAGCCTCCTTGTCCGGATGGGTAAAGATTTTCTTGGTATCTCCGTATTCCACCATTTCGCCCAGATAGAAAAAGGCTGTTTTGTTGCTGACGCGGGCTGCCTGCTGCATGCTGTGCGTGACGATAATGATGGTCGTCTGCTGGCTGAGTTCGCAGATCAGTTCCTCGATCTTGGCCGTAGAAATCGGATCCAGGGCAGACGCCGGTTCGTCCATCAGCAGGACAGATGGCTCGACGGCCATGGCACGGGCAATACACAATCTTTGCTGTTGTCCGCCGGAGAGTGCATAGGCTGATTCCTTCAGCTTGTGTTTCACTTCGTTCCAGAGTGCAGCTCCCTTCAGGGCTTCTTCTACCCGGTGGCAGATAAACTCTCTGTCTTTTACACCGTTGACCCGCAGACCGTAGGCCACGTTTTCGAAGATACTCTTCGGAAACGGATTCGGACGCTGGAATACCATGCCGACATCCTTACGCAAGGCATCTACGTCGACCGACTTGTCGTAAATGTTTTTTCCGTCAATCCGGATTTCGCCTGTGAGCCGTGTTCCCGGAATCAGATCGTTCATGCGGTTGAACAGGCGCAGGAAGGTGGATTTTCCACATCCGGAAGGACCGATGAAGGCGACAACTTCATTGTTCGGAATCGCGATATTGACATGCTTCAGTGCATGAAAGTCGCCGTAATGGAAATCTACGTTGATGGCTTCTATCTTGTTCATATCAGAGGTGCGTATTATTTTTGTTTTAGTTTGTTTTCAAAGAACTTCCGGATGCTGTTGGCTGCCAGGTTCATCAGCAGTACGATCAGAATCAGCACGAAAGCGGTTCCGTAGGCAATGGGCATCTGTGCTTCGATGTCCGTTCCGCTGGTTGCCACCACGTAAAGGTGGTAGGGGAGAGCCATACACTGGTCGAAGATACTGTCGGGCAGTTTCGGCAGAAAGTAGGCAGCACAGGTAAAAAGGATCGGTGCTGTTTCGCCGGAAACGCGGCCCAGTGACAGAATCAGTCCTGTGATGATGCGGGGCATCGCCATCGGGAGCAATACGTTCCAGATGGTCTGGGCTTTGGTTGCTCCCAAAGCGAGACTTCCTTCGCGGAAGCTGTCGGGAAGATCCTTGAAGGCTTCTTCCGTGGTACGGATCACGATGGGGAGGGCCAGCAGCCCCAGTGTGAGGGAGCCTGCCAGAATACTGTCTCCGAAATCCAGCCAGTTGACAAAGAAAGCCATTCCGAACAGTCCGAATACGATGGACGGGATGCCGGACAGATTGTTCGTCATCATCCGGATGAAGCGTACCAGTTTTCCATCCTTTGCATATTCGTTCATGTAGATGCCGCTCATCACGCCTGTCGGGAAAGCGAAAAGAGCACTTCCTGCCATCAGGCAGCATGTTCCGAATATGGCGGGCCAGATTCCTCCTTTAGTCATTCCGTCAGAAGGTGCCTGGGAAAGGAACTCCCAGTTGATGACTCCGATTCCCTTCACGATGATAAATCCCAGGATGAAGAACAGAAGGGCTGCCACTCCGTAGCTGAGCAGCCGGAAGCAGCCGAATGCTGTCTGCTGGATGATATGCTTTCGCCGGTTGTAGGATGAATTGGGTTGAATAGCCATGACTTTAATGCTTGTTTTTATTGCGTGCGGAAACCAGTTCCACGCAGGAATTAATGATCAGGGTAATGAAAAACAGGATGACTCCCAGCAGGAAGAGCGCCTGATAGTGGGCACCGCCGGCAGGAGCTTCCCCGAGTTCGGCCGCAATGGTAGCCGGAATGGTTCGCAGAGGTTCCAGGAGGCTGGCAGGCATTACGGCGGCATTGCCCGTCACCATCAGTACAGCCATGGTTTCGCCAATAGCACGTCCGATGCCTAGCACAACTCCCGAAGTGATTCCCGAAATGGAAAACGGGATGACTACTTTATAAATGGTCTGCCATTGTGTTGCTCCCAGAGCCAGACTGGCTTCCCGCATGGAGCGCGGACAGCTTCGCATGGCGTCTTCGGCTACGGTAATAATGGTAGGCAAGGCCATGATGGCCAGTACAAGGCTGCCTGCCAGCCCGGATTCCCCGACGGGCAGGTGAAAAGTGTGTTGCAGGAAGGGAACAATGACTGCCAGCCCGAAAAATCCGTAGACTACCGACGGAATGCCGTTCAGCAGTTCGATGACAGGCTTCAGAAACTTTCTCATTTCCGGCGAGGCAACCTCTGCCAGATAAATGGAAACTGCCAGTCCGAAGGGCAATGCGATCAGAATGGCAAAGAAACTGACCCAAAGCGTTCCTCCGATCAGCGGAAGAATACCGAAGATAGGAGAGGGGGTGGCCGTAGGAAACCATTCGGTACCCAGCAGGACATCCTTGACCGGAATCGTTTCGTCCTTGATCAGATGAAGTTTGTTTGTGTAGGGCTTGACCAGTACTCCCGGGATGAAAGCGATGATACCCGGGTTTTGTTCTACCTGTTCCGTGATCTTTTCTCCGGCACGTTCGTATTCCGCGCCCAGTTCTGCTTCGGTATATAGTTTGTCCAGATCTTCCAGACGGAACACCTTGACCGGAAGATCCGGGCCTCCCACTTCCTTCCAGTTGGTAATTTCTTCATCAAACAGGTTCTTGATTTCCTGTGCACTCAGGGAGCTGACCGGATTCTGAGGATTCAGCGCCAGCACATAACCTTTGTCTACGATCGGGTTGCCGAACAGTCCGACTGCTTCCTTGAAGAGAAATCCGATGATGAGCAGTATGGCGGCGCTTGTCGTGAAGCCGCTGACCGTGAGGATGCGGCGAACCAATATATCAATCCATTTTTTCATGGGCAGAGGAATTATTGTTGAACAGAATTCGTGATGGGAATGAAACCGATATTCAAGGTCTTGTCCTGACCGGCAGCCGACTGGATAAAGTCGATGAACGGACGGACGCGGGCTTCGTTGGCCTTGTCATAATAATAATACAGGGGACGTACCACCGGATAAGTCTTGCGGACAGCGTTCTCTACCGAAGGATATACATAGGTACGTCCCTGGTCGTAGGATACGGCCAGAGCCTTGACATACGGATTCAGATAAGCAAGTCCCACGTAACCGATTGCTCCTTTGGTCTGACGGACTGACTGGATGATGGCACCGGTAGCAGGCATGGACAGAATGCTGCTCATGTAATTTTTGTTGCCGAGAACACTTTCCTTGAAGAATTCGTACGTGCCCGAGGACGTCTCCCGGGAATAGACTACAATTTTTGCGTCAGGACCTTCCACCTCTTTCCAGTTGGTGATTTTTCCGCGGAAGATCGCCTCGAGCTGTTCGCGGGTCAGTTGTTTCACCGGATTGTCCGGATGTACGATAATAGCCAGTGCATCATAGGCTACGATGACCTCACAGGGTTCGTGATGCGACTGTTTCATCTTCAGTTTTTCACTGAACTTGATGCGTCGTGAAGCCATGGCCAGATCGGTGGTTCCGTCCATGAGTGCGGAGATTCCTACACCGCTTCCTCCTCCCGTTACGGTTATGGTGGCCTGCGGATTTAGTTTCATATACATTTCAGCCAGCTCCTGTGTCAGCGGTAACACCGTATCGCTTCCTTTGATGCGCTGGGCAGACAATATGGCCGGGGTGCAGAACAGAAGCAGTGAAATCAGGAACCGGAAATCTTTCTTTTTCATGTTTCGATGGTATCTTCTTGTTTAAAAGCCTTTTTGGAACGGCAAAGTTACGGCTTTGCAGCTGAAAAGGATGCTACAAAGCCGTTACAAGAATGATACAATCTTTTTGCGGGATTTCGTCCGCTCCGGAAAGATGCTTCAGTTGGAAAAGGCTTTCTCAACGAAGGCTTTAACCCGAAGGGTATATTCTTCGGGATAGTTCAGGTAAGAGACAGCATGTGCTGTCTGGGGGACGATCCATAAATCTTTGGGTGCGGGTTTGGCCTCATATACCTTATAAACCATTTGTGTGGGCACGAAGTCATCGTCTTCGCCGTGGATAAAGAGCATAGGCTGACGGCACTTCCGTACCTGTTCCAGTGCCGAAGCTTCCTGGAAATTCCATCCCCGCGTGAGATCACACAGCCAGCTGGCTGTATAAAGCAGCGGGAAAGCCGGAAGGTGAAACTGTTCTTTCAATTCCTTTTTGAACTGATCCCATACGCTGGTATAGCCACAGTCTTCGACGAAACAGTCCACATAGGCTGGCAGCTTTTCTCCGGATACCATCATGGTCGTTGCAGCTCCCATTGAAATGCCGTGGACGACCATTTGCAGGGAATCGCCAAACAGGGCAGGGGCCGTATCAATCCATTGGATGACGTCTTTCCGGTCAAGCCATCCCATCTGAAAATCTTCACCCTCGCTCAGTCCGCTGTACCGGAGATCCGGAATGAGGACGTTATAATCCAGAGAGTGATTGTAGAGATAACCAATCTGAAAGATCCGGATGGCATTGTCCGTGTAGCCATGCACAATGACTGCCGTCCGGCGCGAAGGACGTGAAGCGTAAGCATAATAGGCATGCAGACGAATTCCGTCGGGAGCCGTAATGAACGTATCCTTCAGTGCATGATGCTGTTGCAGGCTGTCCACCCAGGGTTTCAGCTGCGGATAATTCTGTATCATGTATTCCATGGATCCTTGCAGATCCTTTCCCCGGTTTTCAGGCCGCAGGGAATAATTCAGCATGTAGAGACTTCCCCCCGTAAGCGTACCGATCAGGGCGAGCAATACAATGCAGGAGATGGTGAGAGCTTTCTTTTTCATAGCTGGCGGTTCCAGATATCCCATGAACCGAAGGCTTGCAGCAATAACATTTCAAGCCCGTTTTTCACGACGGCTCCCTGATCGGAACCTTTCTTCATGAAGAGAGTGGTATCGGGATTATAAAGCAGGTCATAAAGCAAATGTTGCGGAGTCAGGCATTCATACGGGATTTCCGGGCACTTGTCTGCCTGAGGATACATACCTACCGGAGTACAGTTGACGATAACCTTATATTCTGCCATGATTTCCGGAGTCAGTTCTTCGTAGGTTACTGTATTGACATCGTGGCGGCTTCGTGAAACAAACAGCGTTTCCAGTCCCAGCTGTTGAAGTCCGTGATTGATGGCTTTCGACGCTCCTCCGGTTCCCAGGATCAGCGCTTTCTTATGAAACGGTTCCAGCAGCGGTTCGATGGATTGGGTAAAGCCGAGAAGATCGGAATTATAGCCGATCAGTTTCCGCTTGCCTTTTGTCTGAACCAGTTTAATCACGTTAACCGCTCCGATGGCTTCAGCATCCTTGTCCAGTTCGTCCAGGTAAGGAATGACCTTCTCCTTATAAGGAATGGTGACATTCAGTCCTGCCAGATTCGGGTTGGCTGCCAGTACTTTGGGAAAGTCTTCAATGGTAGGGATTTCAAAATTGACATATTCTGCGTCAATGTTTTCAGAATGAAACTTTTCGTTGAAAAAGTTCTTGGAAAACGAATGTCCGAGCGGAAAACCGATTAAACCGAATTTTTTCATAATAAGATTTTTTATTTTGTTGCGAAATAAAGGGTACAGATACCCAGTGTGAGTCGTTTGAAAGACACCTGGCTGAAACCTGCTTTGCGGATGATCTTTTGCATGACTTCTCCTTGCGGGAAAGCCTTGATGGATTGGGGCAAATAGGTATATGCACTCCGGTCTTTGGATAACAATTTACCCAATGTCGGGATGACGGCTTTGGAATAGACGGCATAAAGCTGTTTCATCGGGAAGTAGTCCGGTTCAGAAAGTTCCAGAATGACCAGATGCCCTCCCGGCGTCAGGACGCGGTACATTTCCTGCAGTCCCCGGTCGAGATCTTCGAAGTTTCGGATGCCGAAAGCTACGGTTATGGCATCAAAGCGGTTTTCGGGGAATGAGAGCTTCGTGCAGTCTTCCCTCTGAAAAGAGATGCTTTTCTCCAGTCCTTCTCGTTTCACCTTCTCGCGTCCCACGTTCATCATTCCTTCCGAAATATCCGTGCCGATCAGTTCTTCTGGCTGTAGCGTCCGGCAAGCCTGTATGGCGAAATCTCCGGTTCCTGTGGCGACGTCCATGATATGCTGTGGTGCGAAGGGCTTGAGCAGGGCAATGGCTTTCTTGCGCCAGCTCTTGTCGATGTTCCATGAAAGGGCATGGTTGAGTTTGTCGTAGGCAGGAGCGATGTTGTTGAACATTTTTTCTACCTGTTCAGCTTTGCTTTCGTTTCCGTCGTAAGGCTTTATTTCTTCTTGGGGATAATTCATTGTGATGGAACAATTGGAAAAAGAAGGATGAGGCCGGGAAAGTGATTCCCGGGTCTCATCCTTGTCTTGGCTTATTTATTTAGTCAAATAGTCTGTTACATTCTTTTCGATGCGTTCAGCGATGTTTGCTGTGTCAGCTTTCACAAAGGTTTCGCCTGTGATATGCTCATACAGTTCAATGTATCTGTCGCTGATGGAAGAAACGATTTCCGGAGTCATTTCAGGAACCTGCTGTCCTTCTTTTCCCTGAAATCCGTTGGCCATCAGCCATTCACGTACGAACTCTTTGGACAGCTGTTTCTGAGGTTCTTCTTTTTCGAAGCGTTCCTGATAGCCTTCCAGATAGAAGTAACGGCTTGAGTCCGGTGTATGGATTTCGTCCATGAGGTAGATTTCTCCATTGTGCTTACCGAATTCATACTTGGTATCTACCAGAATCAGGCCACGTTCTGCAGCCATTTGTGTTCCGCGTTCGAACAATGCCAGAGTGTATTTTTCCAGCGTTTCGTATTCTTCCGGAGTAGCGAGTCCCTTAGCCAGGATTTCTTCTTTGGAGATATCCTCATCGTGCATACCCATTTCGGCTTTGGTAGTCGGAGTGATAATGGGGTGAGGGAACTTTTCGTTTTCACGCATACCTTCGGGCAGACGGACACCGCAGATTTCGCGAACGCCGCTTTTATAAGCACGCCATGCACTTCCGCAGAGGTATCCGCGAACAATCATTTCTACCGGGAATCCCTGGCACATTACGCCGACAGTAACCATCGGGTCGGGAGTAGCCAGTTTCCAGTTCGGACAAATGTCAGTAGTTGCGTCCAGAAATTTGGCTGCGATCTGGTTCAGCATCTGTCCTTTGTATGGAATTCCTTCCGGCAGAACAACGTCGAATGCCGAGATACGGTCGGTAGCAACCATTACTAACTTTTCATCACCGATGTTGTAAACATCACGAACTTTACCATGGTACACACTTTTCTGTCCCGGAAAGTGATAATCTGTTTTTGTTAAAGCTTTGCTCATTTTTTCTTTATTTAGATGAATGATTCTCTTTTTCAAATTTCTCGTATGCTTCGACTATCTGTGTCACGAGCTTGTGACGGACTATGTCTTTTTTGTTCAGTTCGATGAAACTGATTCCTTTTACATTCTTCAGAATCTTGATGGCCTGTACCAGACCGGAAGTCTGTGAGGCCGGCAGGTCGATTTGTGTCATATCTCCGGTAACGATCATTTTGGTGTTCATACCCATACGTGTAAGGAACATTTTGATCTGTTGGGGAGTGGTGTTTTGCGCTTCATCCAGAATAACGACAGCGTCGTTCAGTGTGCGGCCGCGCATGAAGGCGAGTGGAGCAATCTGGATGACATTCAGTTCCATGTATTCTTTCAGCTTGGCTGCCGGAATCATGTCTTCCAGGGCGTCGTAAAGAGGTTGCAGGTACGGATCGATTTTTTCTTTCATATCTCCCGGCAGGAAGCCGAGTTTTTCACCTGCTTCCACTGCAGGACGGCTGAGGATGATTTTTTTGATTTCCTTGTTTTTGAGAGCTCTTACAGCCAGTGCGATGGCGGTATAAGTCTTTCCTGAACCGGCCGGACCGATAGCGAAGATCATATCGTTCTTTTCAAACTCCTTGACGAGCTTCTGCTGGTTTTCACTTCTTGGCATGATGGGCTTGCCGGTTACGCTGAATACGATGACATCGCCTGCATTTTCTACTCTCGGTTTTTTTCCTTTAATAATGTCCAGAAGGGTTTCTTCGTTCAGGGAATTGTATTTCACGCAATGTTTTTCCAGCGAGAGGACAGCTTCCTCAAAAGCGCATAACTCCTCTTCGTCTCCCATAACCTTGATGACATTTCCTCGTGCCACAATTCTCAGTTTGGGGAACAATGCCTTGATCATTTGCATGTTGGTGTTGTTTACACCATAAAAAACTACAGGATCTACGTCCTCCAGTACGATATGCTTTTCTATCATTCTGTTATTTCTGCTTCGTATAGGTTTTTAAATTCCCTGCAAATTTAATCATTCCTTTTGATAGAAAACAGGAAAGCGGAAAGAAAATTTGAAAAGACAGATAGGATGAAGATTATCAGAAAGATATATCCGGGGGTGAGAAAAAGGTATGAAAAAAAAGCTTCAAATGCTTGCACAGGTCGAAAACTCCGTTTATCTTTGCACCGCGTTTGAGAGAAAACGCTTCCACAAAGAAAGTATTGGAAGTTTGGGTGAGTGGCTGAAACCAGCAGTTTGCTAAACTGCCGTACGGGTAACCGTACCGGGGGTTCGAATCCCCCAGCTTCCGCAACGACCTAAGAAATTAGGAGGAAAGAAATAGACAAGTCCCGTAAAATCAATGTTTTACGGGACTTTTTTTATTTATCTGACGGACAATCGAAAGACACTAAAATGCCTACTTCTGACAAAGTTCCGTTACTAAATCGTTACTAAAAATCAGCCTGTAAAAATAGTAACGATTTTCGATGTAAGTCCCTGATTTGTCGCTTATTGACGTTCAAATGTCTGCTTATAACCCAATTATTAATTATTCCTTTGCAGAGGGAAGTCATTACACCCACTGTAACGGAGCTAAATTAAAAAGGATATGAGTAAGAGTACATTTAAGATTTTGTTCTATCTAAGAAAAAATCAGGTAAACAAGGACGGAACAGTTTGTATTATGATTCGTCTGTCACTTAATGGTGAAATCTCACAGTTCAGTTCTAAACTAAGTGTCAAACCCGATGCTTGGGATAAAAACTTATGTAGAGCTAAGGGAAATAGTCTGAAATCACGCCAACTAAATGAAACACTAGAAGATATTCGTACCTCCTTAAAAAATCATTATAGAGATATTGAAATGCAGGAAACATTTGTTACTGCAGAGAAAGTTCGTAATGCATTTCTCGGTCTAACGACTAAACAGAGAACCCTATTAGAGATTTTGAAAAAACACAATGAGGATGAAAGAAAACTGGTTGGAATCAGTAAGAGTCTGGCTACGATAGAAAAATACGAACGCTGTCATAATCGCCTGGAGGAATTTATGAGGCTTAAATACAAAATATCAGATATACCTCTTAAAGAAATTAATAATGCTTTTATTACAGACTTTGAGTGTTTTCTAAGAACAAAATACAATTGTAATGAAAATACGACAGCAAAGTTTATTCAGATCTTACGCAAAATAATTCTTATAGCTAAAAATAATGGTTGGATTTTTATAGATCCTTTTGCTAACTACAAAATAAAAACCAAACCTGTTGACCGTGGCTATCTTACAGATGAGGAGGTTAAGAAGATAATGGACAAGTCCTTTCCTACAAAAAGATTGGAACAGGTAAGGGATTTATTTATTTTTTCTTGCTTCACAGGATTGTCCTATATTGATTTGAAGGAGTTGAAGGCAAGCGACATCAGAATCTCGTTTGACGGGAAGCCGTGGATCATGACGCACCGTCATAAGACAGATACTCCGGTAAACGTACCGCTGCTGAAGATACCGCAGGCAATACTCCAGAAATATGAAGGTCAGCTCCCCAAAGGTCAGTTGCTGCCTGTGCTGAGCAATCAAAAACTTAATTCTTACTTAAAAGAGATTGCGGATTTGTGCGGTATAAATAAAAATATTACCTTCCACCTGGCACGTCACACGTTTGCTACGACCACTACTCTGGCTAAAGGCGTGCCGATTGAAACGGTGTCGAAAATGCTGGGGCATACGAACATTGAAACGACTCAAATCTATGCCCGCATAACCAATGAGAAGATAAGAAAGGATATGGAGGTCCTTGCGGGAAAACTGGATGCCATGTTATGACCTCCATGCTGAAATTCCATATATAATAATGTATAAAAGCAACTATTATGGTGAAATTTGGCAATTTTGAAGTGGAATATAACCACAATGCACCTGATAAGGTGAGCGTAAGGATAGAAACGGACGACAAGGGCGAGGTATGGCTGCCAAAATGCGACATTGCACGGGCGTATGGCGTGTTTGTACAGTCGGTAAACGCTGGACTGAAATCCCTTGCAAAAACCGGAGACTTTGATGAATACCGGGATGTGCGGTTGGAACATTTTACCTATAACGGGAAAGATTGCAGTGTGGACCTCTATAGTCTGGCAACCATCATTGCACTGGGATTCCGCATGAAGGGACTGAAATGCGAGGCATTCAGGAAGTGGGCTGCAAGACGGCTGGCAGAATCATTTGAAAAGAAGAAAAGTACGGTGATTCTCTGCATGAGCGGCGAAAAGAGAAACAACTGGAACTGAAAGCCGCAGGATATGGCGGATATACGTGTCGGGATAGTCTCCCCTGTTCGGGAGGCTGTCCCGACACGTGTTTTATATACGTTAAAAAATACAAAACTGCAAACGTGCTTATCCGTAAACCGATAATAATGTGTAACTTAAGTCCCTCTTAATCCTGTAATTAAAGACAGAAACGGTATGGTGGAAGAATTTGACCTGCTTGAAGAGGTGGAAGTGCAGTTCTGCGATGAGGAATGCACGGAGTCGGTATGGCACGGAGTGAAATACAGCGAGAGCCTGTTCTGCAGGGAGAAACCGAAGTCGGAACTGACGGTAGTCATCAAAGAGGAAGGCATGATGTACTTTCTGACTGCGGACATGAAGGAGTTTGCCGGTCTGTGCCGGAAACACGGGTGGTACATCGTCTCGCACCAGCGGTTCAGCGAGGCGATGGAAATCGGCATGTGCCTGATGGAAGCCGGGAAACATGCGGGATGGTATTCGCTGGGCAGGTCGAAGGAATGGAATGCTATAATGCGGGATGTGCTGAACTTTACATTTGAAAGGGAGAAGAAAATGGACTTCTATCCGTATGAAACGATGTTCAAGGGAGAAGTCCTTATAGACGGATGCAGGTGTCACTACCTGCATGACTACTACCCTACGAAGATTGAAAAGACGAATGCACACCAAAAACGGGTAAGCAACCTGATATTCCGTTTTAAGGAAGGAGGACACTGCGGCGAACTGGTCGCACGGATACTGGCACTGTGTCTGAAACATGCGGGATTCAACGGAACGAAGGAAGACACGGTACTGATACCTATACCTGCATCGACAAGGGAAAGACAGCGGAAACGCTTTCCGGTGGTATGCTACTACCTGTCGGAATGGTTAGGCATTGCGGACGGTTTCAAGGCCATCTGGATAGAGGAAGACCGCGAGCAACTGAAAGGAAAGGGAAAAGATAAGGACATACTGCGGAACCTGCAATTCACACGGCGGTATATCAGAGGAAAGAATGTTGTCCTGCTGGATGATGTACTCACGACCGGGGAGAGCTTCAGGCAACTGCAACGAAAGATGAAACAACTTGGGGCATTGTCGGTTATCGGGGTGTTTCTGGGGAAAACAGTGTAGCTTGATTCTATTACATATTTAATGACTGACCGATTAGGCGGCTTCATCCGTGCTTTAGTGCCGGATGGAGCCGCTTTTTTTGTGCCCGTATGTGGGGAAAACGGGGATTACGGAAGAAAAATAAGGAAAATCATTCCCTACTATGGAAATACTATGGATTGTGCCTGCGTGGAGTTGCGCACCTTTGCAGCGTAACCAATACGGAAGGATATGGAAATAATAACGATGGACAATGAGGTCGTGAAGACGATGATGGAGAAGATAGACCGCATAGCGGACTATGTTTTCAAGAAAGATAACGTGCCGAAAGAAGAAGCGGAAATCCTGCTGACGAGCGAGGAGGCGGCGGACCTGCTGAAAATCAGCACGAGGACACTGCAACGGATGCGAAAGGACAAGACTATTCCCTACATGATGGTGAGAAGCAAATGCCGGTACAGACTGACGGATCTGGAGGAATGCGTGAGACGGAAAATCGTACACTGCAATCCCAAGACGCTGGAGGAGTTCAAGCATAACTACCTGATGACAAGAAAGGAGGCGGATGATGGAAGGGATTGGTAAGGAAATGTTCGAGGAATGGATGAAGCGCCTCATGGAACGGATTGACCGGCTGGACAGCATCATATCGGTACTGATAAACAAGGAAGCGGCGGGCGTGAAGTACATGGACGGAGAACGGCTGTATGACAATCAGGACCTGTGCGAGATGCTGAGAACGAGCAAACGGTCGCTACAGCGGTTCCGCAGCGAATACGGACTGCGCTACCAGAAAATCAGCCGCAAGACCTACTACAAGGAATCGGACGTGCTGGAGTTTATCAGCCGGAACATGGAAGAGGTGACGCTGGACGGCAAAAAGGTGCTGAAAGTGAAGGAAGGAACGGGAAAGAAAGCTCCGGGCAAAACGGCGAAGGGGAAAAAAGGAGGCAGAAGGAATACCGGGACTGACAAACGCACGTGAAACGGAGGCGAAAAGAGAAATCAAGAATGGATGGTGAACCGGATGTAAACGGGAAGCTGAGAGTGTGCCTGATGCGAACCGGGACTGAAAAGCGCACGTAAAACGGAGGCGAAAAGAGAAACCGGAAGTGGATGGTGAACCGGATGTAAACGGAAAACTGAGGGTGAGACTGATGCAAACCGGGACTGAAAGGTGAACGGGAAACCGGAACGAAAAGTGAAACAGACCTGTACGGGAATACCGGCGGGACTATCATCAAACAATAAAAAAATCAATCAATGGAACAGAAAAAGAAAAAGCAAGAAGATGTACTGGTCGTCCGCGACGAGAAGACGGGCGAAATCAGTGTGGTTGCCGGACTGGATGCCAGGGGCTATCCCAAGAGGGCACAGGCAAAGGCGGAACACTCGCAGGAGTTTTTGCGCTTTGACCGCCACGGGGATGCGATAGACAATTTCATGAGAAATTTCTACCGCCAGTGTAAGGAGCCGACACGATTCGGTTTCTACAGGGTGGCAGCGGATACGGTGGAAGCTCTGCTTCCGGTTATCAAGGACCTGCTGAAAGACCCTGTGGCGAACGCTGACCTGCTCGCACCGCACAAAGTGGATACATCGGCGTACCAGCAGGCTGAGGAACAGCAGACTACTGAGGAGGCGAAAAAAGAAAATGCCGAAACAGAGACTGAGGAACAGCAGACTACTGAGGAGGCGAAAAGAGAAAATGCTGAAACGGAGACTGAGGAACAGCAGGCTGCGGAGGAGGTGAAAAAAGAAAATACTGAAACGGAGACTGAGGAACAGCAGACTACGGAAGAGGTGAAAAGAGAAAATACTGAAACGGAGGCTGAGGAACAGCAGGCTGCGGAGGAGGCGAAAAGAGAAAATACGGAAGAAAACAATGTGGAACAGAAAACGGACGAGAAAATGGAAGAAATGAAACAGAAAAATCAGGAACAGCAGCAAACGGCGGAAACGCAGGCTGCACAGGGACAGGAACCGGCACAGGACGGGCAAACGCAGACGAAACCGCAAAGGGCGAACCTGATAGCGGACGGCGATGTGGACTGGAAGGAACTGGAACAGTTCGGGGTGAAAAGGGAAAACCTCTCTGAAAAGGACATGAAAGCCCTGATGAACTACGGGAAGACGGGGCTTGTGACGGTGACCCCGACCTTAGGCGGAGAGAACTACGAGCTGCAAGCCCGCCTTTCGTTCCAGAAGACGGAAGACGGCAAGCTGAAGCTCACTCCCCACTTCGTACGCCATGAGCCGAGGCTTGACATCCCACACAACGGCTACACCTTCACAGACGAGGACAAGAAGAAACTGAAGCAGACAGGCAATCTGGGCAGGCTGGTAGATGTGGCGGATACGAAAACCGGGGAGATACGTCCGTCGTACATCAGCATCGACCGCCTGACGAATGAAATCGTGGACATTCCGGCAAGCAAGGTACGCATCCCGGACAGAATCGGACTGACGGAACTGTTAAAACCGGAACAGGAAATCCTGCGTGCAGGACTGGCACTGCCCAAGGAGGTGACACTGAAGAACGGGCGCAAGTTTGAAGCCGTGTTGCAAGTGAGTGCGGAGAAGCGTGATGTGGAGTTTGTGCCGGAGCATCTGTGGCAGGGACAGTCGCAGCGAAGCGGAAACGGACAGGAGAAGAAACAGAAGAGCCCGGAAGCCCCGGATGCTACCGGACAGCAGCAGAAGGAAGACGGTAATCAGGAGAACGGCCAAAGGCGTAACCGCTCGTGGACGAACGAGGACGGAAGCATACGTCCGATAGGCAAATGGAAGGACGACAAATTTACGGAACAGCAGAAGGCGGACTATGTGGCGGGCAAGGTCGTGGTACTTGCCAACGCGAAGGATGACAAGGGACAGCCCTGCACAAAATACCTGAAGTTCGACCGTGAGAAAGGCAGACCGCTGACCTATTCGGAAAACCCTGACCTGGCACAGACCGTTGCCCCGTCGAACGAGAGCCGCACGCAACTCGCCGTGAACAACGAGGGCAAGACCAACGAGGCGACCAAGCACCTGAAGGAGCCGCTTCAGCAGGGACAGACCGCCCCGAAAGACGACGCCCAGAAACAACAGCAGGAAAAACCGAAGAAAAGCAAAAGCATGAAGGTATCCTGAGTGCCGCCACTGAATCCATTACAAGAGAATAAGCAACGGATTGAAACGGGGTTTCATACGCCATGTACCGCATATCCCACGGATAACCGGCGTATCCCGTTTCATTCCACAAAGAACAAAAGTATCAATGATTAAAACAGAAAATGTATGATTACCATATTGGCAGAAAAACCGAGCGTGGCGCGTGAGATAGCACGCATCGCCGGAGCAACAAGAAAGGAAGAAGGATTTTATACAGGAAACGGCTACCATGTGACATGGGCACTGGGACATCTGGTACAACCTGCCCTGCCTGAGGGCTACGGCTTCAAGGGATTCAGCAGGGACAGCCTGCCGGTGATACCGGAGGAGTTCATGCTGATACCACGCCAGGTAAAGACGGACAAGGGCTACAAGGCGGACGCGGCAGCGGTGAAACAGATAAAGGTGATAACGAAACTGTGGAACGAGAGCGACGGCATAATAGTGGCAACGGACTGCGCACGCGAAGGGGAACTGATATTCAGATACCTGTATGCCTATACGGGCTGTACACTGCCCTTCCGCCGCCTGTGGATAAGCTCGCTTACGGACACCGCCATCCGCAAGGGATTGAAGGAACTGAAGGACGGGCATGAATATGACGACCTGTATCTGGCGGCAAAGGCACGCAGCGAGGCGGACTGGCTGGTGGGCATCAACGGCACGCAGGCACTGACCGTAGCCGCCGGACGGGGCACATATTCAGTAGGACGCGTACAGACACCCACACTGGGTATGGTCTGCAAGAGGTACTGGGAGAACAGACGCTTTACACCGGAACCGGTACACCAGCTGCATTTCTCGGTGACACCGACGGGTACGGATACGGTTGTGAAGTTTTCCTCGGTAAAGAAATGGCAGGACAAGGAAGAGGCGGCTGCATCATACAATGAGGTAAAGGCGAAGATGTGCGCCACCGTCACTAAGGTGGAAAAGAAGGAGAAGGTGGAGAACCCGCCGCTGCTGTACGACCTGACCACACTGCAGAAGGAGGCGAACACGAAACACGGATTCACGGCGGAACAGACGCTGGAGCTGGTGCAGAAGCTCTATGAAGCGAAGCTCGTCACCTATCCGAGAACATCGAGCCGCCATATTCCGGAAGATGTGTTTGCTGAAATACCGCTGCTGTTTGAACGGCTGGCAGGACACTCCGCCCTTGCGGAGAAAATCAGGGAACTGGGAGAACTGAACCGCCGTTGTGTGGATGCCTCGAAAGTGACTGACCACCATGCCCTGCTGGTGACACCAAACCGCCCGCTTGCCCTGTACAAGAACGAGCAGATCATCTACGACATGATTGCCGGACGCATGGTAGAGGCATTTTCGGAGGAATGTGTGAAGGATACGGCTACCGTAGTAGCGGAGGTGGTGCCGGACGCAGGCGAAAGATGCGAGAGCCTGACATTTGAGGCGAAAGGCTGCATCGTGCGCAAGGCAGGCTGGCGCAGCGTGTACGGAGAGTACGGCGAGGACAGCGGGAATACGGCATTGCCGGACTGGGCGGAAGGCGACACACTGGTGATGGCGGGATGCTCGATGAGTTCGGGCATGACACGACCGAAACCGCTGCATACGGAAAGTTCGCTGCTGGCAGCGATGGAGACCGCCGGACGCGACGATGTGGAGGATGAGGAGGCACGCCAGGCACTGAAGGACTGCGGTATCGGCACACCCGCCACACGTGCCGCAATCATCGAAACGCTGCTCAGAAGGGAATACATGGTGCGTGTGAAGAAATCGCTGGTGCCGACGGAGAAAGGGCTTGCCCTGTATTCCATTGTCAAGGAAATGGACATCGCCAATGTGGAGATGACCGGACGCTGGGAAGCGGAACTGGCAAAGATAGAACAGGGAAAGACACCGCATGAGGCTTTCATGAGGGACATAGAAAGCTATACCCGCAAGATTACCACGGACCTGCTTGCGTGTGACCGTATTTTCGGGCACAAGGCATCGGGCTGTACCTGCCCCAAATGCGGTAAGGGCACGATGCAGTTCTACGGCAAGGTGGTGCGCTGCGACAACCCGGACTGCGCCCTGCCCGTATTCCGCCAGATAGCCGGAAAGACGCTCACCGACGAGGAAATGACCGGTCTGCTGACGGAAGGAAAGACGGGAGTCCTCAGCGGCTTCAAGAGCAAGCAGGGCAAGCCGTTCAGCGCGGCGGTCTCTTTCGATGCGGATTTCAACACGAACTTCATCTTTCCCGAAGCCAAAGGCGCAAGAAAAGGCACGAACATGAAAGGAAAACGAAAATAATGCGTAACTTCGCCACTGGTTCATGTCATAATCTGTTTCAATTCGTTGATACTCTTTATTCACATGGATTTAGTGGTGACTGATTGTCGGCTGCACTCGGCATAGTTCTGACAAGTCCGACTCTGCCCTCATTTGCACGACAATTAGTGGCGGCACCCGGGGGGATACCGGGTGCCTTTTTATTTCCTTTCCAAAATCATTCATCCACTAAATCCATAAGAAAATGAAACAGAACAAGAAAACCGCTCCGGCGGAACTGTCCTACTACGGGCTGTACCTGCTGGACTACCTGAGAAAATATCATCCGGACAAAGTATCAGACACCCCATTCATTACAGGAAGGGAGGAAGCCGCCTCGGAAACCTTCGAGAAGGAAAGAGCGGCGGGAAACACGGTGGAAGCCGCACAGGAGGAAGCCATGCGCGTCCTGCTCGAAGGACTCCACTTCTCCCCCTACGCACTGCTGCGTGAAGTGGTGGATAACGAGTTTGCCGACGAGGTGGCGGACTCCGACCGCGAGGCGTTCTGCCGAGAACTGTTTCCCTATTTGAAAAACCTGCTCGGCGGTTACGACACGTCGGATGACACCTTCGCCCTGTCGCCCGACCACGATTTGCTCTACACGGAACTGACCGGAACCGTCATGCTTTATCTGGAGTCATATGGCATTCAATAGGAAACAGAAGCTGAGGGACAACATCGAGGCGATACGGACGGCATTCACGCTCGACCGGGAAGGGCGCACGCCCACCGAAAGGGAGCGCGTGCTGCTGGAGCGGTACTGCGGCTTCGGGGGACTGAAGTGCATACTGAACCCGGCACGGGAACTGACGGATGCCGTACACTGGGCGAAATCCGACCTCGAACTGTTCGCCCCGACGGTGGAGCTGCACCGCATCATCCGGGAAAACAGCCGGGACGACATGGAGTACAAGCGTTATACGGACTCGCTGAAAGCCTCGGTGCTGACAGCGTTCTACACTCCGCAAGCCATAACGGACACCATCGCGGACGTGCTGTACGACCGCAAGGTGCGCCCAAGGCTGGTGCTGGAGCCGTCGGCGGGCATGGGCGCATTCATCAGCCCGGTGCTGTCGAACAACCCGCAGGCGGAAGTGATGGCATTCGAGAAAGACCTGCTGACGGGCAAGATGCTCGGACACCTGTACCCGGAGCAGAAGATACGCACGGAGGGCTTCGAGAAGATAGAGAAGCCTTTCCTGAACCATTTCGACCTTGCCATTTCCAATATCCCTTTCGGAGACATCGCCGTGTTTGATGCGGAATACGAGAAAAAGTCGGTCATGCACCGGATAGCGGCGAAGAAAGTGCATACCTATTTCTTCCTGAAAGGGCTGGACGCGGTGCGTGACGGCGGCATTGTGGCGTTCATCACTTCGCAGAGCGTACTGAATACGGAAGGCAACGGAGGCACGCGCTATCTGATGATGAAGCAGGCGGATCTGTTGTCCGCCATACGTCTGCCGAACAACCTGTTCTCGGAAAACGCCAACACGGAGGTGGGTTGCGACCTGATAATCCTGCAAAAGAATGAAAGAAAAGAGGAACTTTCGGAAGAGGACAGACTGTTTACCCGGACAGTCAGAAGCAACCATACCGGAGTCGTCACCAATGAATATTTCCTTGACCATCCGGAACGTATCATCCATACCGAAGCGAAAAGGGATACCGACCCCTACGGCAAGCCGGCGATGGTATATACGCACAGCGGAGGTGTGGAAGGCATTGCGATGGATTTGTACAAAATGCTGTCGGAAGACCTGTCGGTACGGCTGGATTTGGAACGCTACAACGGTATCGGGCATGAAAAGCCGGAGACAAGGCGGAACATTGCCGTGCAATCTTCCGGTATTGAGGTGAAAAGAGAAAATCCCCTTTCAGGTACAGATGAACAGACGGACGCGAAAAGAGAAGAGAACCGGGTGCAGCCACAAGCCCAGTCTGTAAAAGCCACAGCCCATACGGTGGAAACCAGACAGCCGGAAACCCCGGTGATGGATTTGTACGACCTGTTCGGTTACACGCAGGAGGAAAGGCGGCTGGCGGAGCGTGGGCTGAAGCCGGAGCGGAAGAAGGGCGGCAAGTCCAAACCGAAGAAACCAGTACAGGCATCACTGTTTGTACTGCCGGAGGACGATACGGGAATGAAAGCGGACAAAGGAAAGACGGAGGCAGATACCGCCATTACCCCGGAAGAAGCAAAGGAAATGGAGAAAATCATTCGTGGCACAGCAAAGGTGGAAGCTGCCCCGGTTGAAACTGCCGTACCGAAAGCAGAAGACACGCTACCCCCACAGGAGGACGGCGACCCGGAGGATGCCGTTTACCGCAGCCTCGACTGGGAAACGAACCCGCCCATCAACGGATTCTATGAAATGATGATGGACCTTACGCCGGAACGACGGGCGGAACTGCGCCGTCTCGGAAAGGCGAAGATGGAAGCCAATGCCGTCAAACAGACAGTCGGGACATCGGAAGCCAAAAGAGAAAAAGTCCATGTGGAGAAAACGGCAGAACCGCAGGGGCAAAATACGGATATAGTCTATCCGGTGGAAAACGGATTCGAGGCAGAAAGGAAGCGCCGGATTGCGGAGGTGGAAGAAGCCATGCGCCGTGAGGAAGCGGCGATGACACCGGAAGAGCGGCAACGCAAACGGGAGGAGGAAATGATGCCGCGCCCGTTCAAGGGCATACTGGAGCCGCACCTGAAGGACGGCTCGCTGGCGTGGGAACACACGGCAGGCGTGCGCTATCAGGTGGGTGTACTGAAGGACGTGACCCGCTACGGGGCAACCTTCCAACCGCTGGACATGGAGGGTATGCAGAAGGAGAAAGCTCAGTTGTACATCTCGATGCGTGACACCTATGAGCGGCTCTATGCACAGGAGGCGGAACGGCAGGAGGCAAACGACATGCTCCGCCGCCACCTGAACACCTATTACGACGAGTTCACAATGCGCTACGGCTGCCTGAACGCCAAGCAGAACGTGAAACTGCTGATGATGGACGCCTCGGGGCGCAACATGCTGGCACTGGAACGCAGCGAGGGCGGCACGATGGTGAAGGCGGACATATTCGACCATCCCGTTTCCTTTTCGCAGGAAACGACCGTCACAGCGGAATCGCCGGAGGAAGCCCTGTCCGCGTCGCTTAACCGCTACGGCGGGGTGAACCTGCCGTATATGGAATCCCTGTGCGACATGCCGCAGGCGGACATGCTGGAAGCACTGAAAGGACGGGTGTTCTACAACCCGATGGCGGGGAACTACGAGATAGCCGACCGCTTCATAGCCGGAAATGTGGTACGGAAGGCCGCCGATGTGGAGGAATGGATAAGCGGACACGGGGAGCACGGGATGCTGCCGCAGGCAAGGGAGTCGCTGGAAGCGCTGAAGGAAGCCATGCCGGAACAGATTCCGTTTGAGGAACTGGACTTCAACTTCGGGGAACGATGGATACCCACGGGCGTGTATGCCGCCTACATGAGCCGTCTGTTTGACACTGACGTGCGGATAAGCTACTCGGAGAGCCTCGACGAGTATTCGGTGGCGTGCAGCCACAAGACGATGAAAATCACCGACGAGTTTCTGGTAAAGGGATACTACCGCCACTACGACGGGATGCACCTGCTGAAGCACGCCCTGCACAACACCTGCCCGGACATGATGAAGAAGGTCGGCGAGGACGAGCACGGAAACGACATCAAGGCACGCGACAGCGAGGGCATACAGCTTGCCAACGCGAAAATCGACGAAATACGCAACGGATTCACGGAATGGCTGGAGGAACAGTCGCCGGAGTTCAAGAAGCGGCTGACGGACATGTACAACAACAAGTTCAACTGTTTCGTGCGACCGAAATATGACGGCTCGCACCAGACCTTTCCCGGACTTGACCTGAAAGGACTGGGAATCACCGACCTGTACCCCAGCCAGAAGGACTGCATCTGGATGCTGAAACAGAACGGCGGCGGGATAGCCGACCACGAGGTCGGAACCGGCAAGACGCTGATAATGTGCGTGTCAGCATACGAGATGAAGCGGCTGGGGCTGGTACACAAGCCGATGATAATCGGGCTGAAAGCCAATGTGCGCGAGATAGCGGAGACCTACCGCACGGCATACCCGAATGCCCGCGTGCTGTACGCATCGGAGAAGGACTTCGAGGCGGCAAACCGCGTGCGCTTCTTCAACGACATACGGAACAACGACTGGGACTGCATCATCATGAGCCACGACCAGTTCGGGAAGATACCGCAGTCGCCGGAGCTGCAACAGCGCATATTGCAGGCGGAGCTGGACACGGTGGAGGAAAATCTGGAAGTGCTGCGCTCGCAGGGCAAGGACGTGTCACGCGCCATGCTGAGGGGACTGGAGAAACGCAAGTTCAACCTGCAAGCCAAGCTGGACAAGGTGGAACACGCCATCAAGTCAAGGACAGACGATGTGGCGGACTTCAGGCAGATGGGCATCGACCACATCTTCGTGGACGAGAGCCACCAGTTCAAGAACCTGACATTCAACACAAGACATGACCGCGTGGCGGGGCTGGGAAACTCGGAAGGCAGCCAGAAGGCACTGAACCTGCTGTTCGCTATCCGCACCATCCAGGAGCGGACGGGAAAGGATCTGGGGGCGACCTTCCTGTCGGGCACGACCATCAGCAACTCGCTGACGGAGCTGTACCTGCTGTTCAAGTACCTGCGCCCGAAGGAGCTGGAAAGGCAGGACATACGATGCTTTGACGCATGGGCGGCAATCTTCGCCAAGAAGACGACGGATTTTGAGTTCAATGTGACGAACAACATCGTGCAGAAGGAACGCTTCCGCTACTTCATCAAGGTACCGGAGCTGGCGGCGTTCTACAACGAAATCACGGACTACCGCACGGCAGAGGATGTGGGCGTGGACCGTCCGCACAAGAACGAGATACTGCACAACATACCTCCCACGCCCGACCAAGAGTATTTCATCAGGCAACTGATGAAATTCGCCCAGACGGGTGATGCCACGCTGCTGGGACGCGGGAAACTGTCGGAAACGGAGGAAAAGGCGAAGATGCTCATCGCCACGGACTACGCAAGGAAGATGGCGCTGGACATGCGCATGATAGACCCGGCGTATGAAGACCACCCGGACAACAAAGCGAGCCACTGCGCAAGGATGATAGCGGAATACTACCGCAGGTATGATGCTCAGAAAGGAACGCAGTTCGTGTTTTCGGACCTGGGGACGTACCAGCCGGGCGGGTGGAGCGTATATACCGAGATAAAGCGCAAGCTGGTGGAAGACTACGGCATACCGGCACACGAGATACGCTTCATACAGGAATGCAAGAGCGAGAAGTCAAGGAAAGCGGTGATCGAAGCGATGAACGAGGGATATGTGCGCGTGCTGTTCGGCTCGACTTCGATGCTCGGCACGGGCGTGAACGCCCAGCGCAGGGCGGTGGCCATCCACCACCTGGACACGCCGTGGCGTCCGTCCGACCTCGCCCAGCGCGACGGTCGGGCGGTGAGAAAGGGCAACGAGATAGCGAAGCTGTATGCCGACAACAAGGTGGACGTCATCATCTATGCGGTGGAAAAATCGCTGGACTCGTACAAGTTCAACCTGCTGCACTGCAAGCAGACGTTCATCTCGCAGCTCAAAAGCGGCGCAATGGGCGCGAGAACCATTGACGAGGGGGCGATGGACGAGAAGTCGGGCATGAATTTTTCGGAATACATGGCGATACTCTCAGGGAACACCGACCTGCTTGACAAGGCGAAGCTCGAAAAGAGGATAGCCTCGCTGGAGGGAGAGCGCAAGTCCTTCAACAAGGGCAGGCGCGAGTCGGAGCTGAAGCTGGAGGAAAAGACGCTGGCGCTTCGGAACAACCAAGCCGCCATAGCTGCCATGACGGAGGACTGGGAGAAGTTCACGGCTGCCGCACAGACAGACCGGGAGGGCAACCGGCTCAACCTGTTGAAGATTGACGGGCTGGATTCGGCAGACGAAAAGACAATCGGAAAGCGTTTGCAGGAGATAGCCAAGAACGCCACGACGGGCGGGCAGTTCAAACGTGTGGGCGAACTGTACGGCTTCCACATCGAGGTAATCAGCGAGCCGACGCTCAGGGACGGACTGGAATTTACCGACAACCGTTTTGTAGTGAAGGGAAATCTCAGGTACAACTACAACAAGGGACATCTGGCGATGGCTGACACGCACGCCGCCGCCACGAACTTCCTGAACGCACTGGAGAAGATACCGGGCATCATCGACCAGCATCAAAAGAGGAACGAGGTGCTGGAGCAGGAAATCCCGCAACTCCAAGCGATAGCCGGCAAGGAATGGAAGAAGGAGGACGAACTGAAACAGCTTAAATCAGAACTCGCCGCACTGGACCGCAAGATACAGCTGGAGCTGGCTCCGCCGACGCCGGAAAGCACGGAAGAGAACCGGCAAGGCAGCGAGAAGAAACAGACGGAACAGCAGCCGGAAAGCCCGCACGCGGACTTCGTGCGCAGCCATCTGGTTATCGGAAGACCTGGGCTGACGGAACCGAAGGGCATGAAGCTGTAGTTCCGCATTGTCCGGTAATGACCACGGGCGACTGCCTTTGCATGAAGCGAGGCGGCCGCCCGTACTTTTTTCAATGAAGAAATGTATTACAAGACATCCGTGTTATTTTATGACAATAAAAAAACACTGGCATACAAATGTTTGAAAAGAGAAAATCCGTATCTTCGTAACTGAAACAAAAATGGATGCGTATGTTTACAAACAGGGAAGAAGTATTGGAAAAGGCCTTGCAGGTATTCGCCAAAATGAATTATGAGAAAGCAACCCAGATGGAAATAGCCAAAGCCTGCGGCCTGTCAAAAGCCGGACTGGTGTATTATTTCCCGTTCAAACTGGATTTGTTCGTGGCAGTTGTGGACAAATATGTATTCCATACCCAGCAGTTGGAAAACAAGTTCCAATTTACAGAAGGTTCGTTCCCGGAGTTTATCGACCAGTATATAGCCGGAGTGGAAAGAACCATGAACAACCTCGGACGTCTGCTTGATAACAGTAATCCATACGGATGCAGCTTCAATTTTTACTATTACCATCTGCTGATGCAGGTACGGTTATACTATCCCAATGCGGAAAAGAAAATAGCTGACATATTCAAGCAGAACTACCAGTTATGGGAATCCGCCATCCAAAGGGCAAAAGAGAATGGGGAAATCCGGCAGGACGTGGATGTGGAAGAAGCCGCTTCGATGTTCTGGCAAGTATTTTTCGGTATCTCCTTTGAACATTCTTTCCTTCAAGGATTGAATATCAAGCAACTGGCAAAAAAACTACATTTCATATACTCGCTGATTAAAGCCTGAAACCGGGTTTTCAACCAGAACGGTTTCTATATATCCTACAAGTGCAGAGTTTTAACACAATAAAACCAACCAATCAGTTGGTTTTTGCGTTCCTTTTATTTATATTTGCAGCAATGAGTTTACTTTCAGCAATATGGACAATGTTCAGCGACAGAGAGAAAACATCGTTCTGTACAAAGATAAGAAGGACGGTGCGGACTACATACGGATAGAGTATGCAGGCAATGGAGACATATCTCAGCTGCTCGTCCGGGACGCCGATGTGGAAATGGCAGATAATGGTTCAGCCTACATACCGGCAGCCATTTTCAGGCTATCGGATTTCTACGACCGCTACTCCCCGCACGCCTATATTGACTACAGCAGGGTTTATGTAAGGCATCCCAAACCCAAAAGGGAATACACACTGCCGGAAGGCTATCTTGAACTACTGGAGCGGAAACGGTACAGCCCATCGACCATAAAAACCTATCGTGCCTATTTCAGCGACTTTATGGAATACCATAAAGGCCGCAACATCGACCGCCTGAAAGTGGCTGACATCAACAAATATATCCTCTATCTTGTAAACGAAAAGAAAATATCGGTATCGCAGCAGAACATGCGCATCAACGCCATCAAGTTCTACTACGAGCAGGTAAAGGGCGGACAGCGCCAATACTATGGCGGCATTACCCGCGCGAAGGAATACAAGTCACTGCCCGAAGTGCTGAGCCGTAATGAGGTGGCCCGTATCCTCGCGTGCCTGTCGAACCGGAAGCACCGCTGCATGATTTCATTGATATACTCAGCCGGATTACGGCGGAGCGAGCTGCTGAACCTCACCCCGAAGGACATCATAAGCGAAAGGATGCTTGTGCGTATCATGGGCAAAGGACGGAAATGCCGGTATTCGCTGCTGTCGGAAAAGCTGCTGAAGGAACTGAGGGAATATTTCAAGGAGTACCGTCCGCAGAAATGGCTGTTCGAGGGAGAGACACCCGGAGAACAGTATTCCGCAAGTGCGCTGGTAAAGGTTCTGAAAGAAGCCGCCAGCCGTGCCGGAATCAAGCACCGGGTAACATGTACACATGCTTCGCCATTCGTTTGCTACCCACCTGCTGGAGCAAGGAACAGACCTGAGGACCATACAAGAACTGCTGGGCCATAATGACATCAAGACTACCTCAATTTATCTTCATGTGACGAGTGCACACAAGTCAAGCATACCCAATCCTCTTGATTCACTGGATGATTCATAGAGTGCAGCTATTAGAGATTAGGAAACACACCTGCCGGGTGTCGGTTATCGAAATATCCTACACCTAAAGGTGTATTTATAAACAAATTAGCGTTGATGTATGAGAAAAGAAATAATACAAGCAATCATTAAACCATATATGAAAAGCAAGGCATTCCAAAATAAAGGAATGCGTTTTATTAAAGATATGGGATTATTTCAGATAGAAGTCGAAATTCAAAGCCAACGATATTACAAAGAGGAACATACTGAAAATTTTAGAATAAATTACTTTTTGTTTTGCCGTGAATTTACAGAACTATCGGGTAGGAAATTAAGCTTTGCTGGCGGGAGTATTGCAGAAGAAGAAAGTTCATGGATAAAAATAAATCCTCAAACTGATATAGAGCGATTAAAAAGTTGGCTTTTATATGAACTTGATTCTATGCTGAATAAGTTGGAAAACAAATATTCCATTGAATATTTGTTAGATATTTGGTCAAAAGATGATACAGACCTTCAATATCCGTTCTTGTTGGCAAAAAATAATCCTAAACGGCTTGATGAATGGACGGACAAAATGAAGTTTGAAATACAAAAATTGGATGCTAAACTTTTGGAGTTATCTTCCGAAAAGTCAGAACAAGAAAAGAGAGATGATTGCTTGGATAAAGAAATGAAATTAGATGGCATTCGTATGAAAATAAACAGATTGGTTTCAAGTAGAAAGAATATATTAGAAACTCTTAATTTTATCCAATCAAACGCTAACAAGGTCGAGAAAACAACTTAACGTTGTCTCTCACCAAACCATTACTGATAATATAAATTTTATATGAAACTGTTTCTTTTGATATTAACATCTATTCTTTCCATAGGATTAATAAGCTGGAAAGATTCAACAGATATATCTCAAAATAAGGACTGCATTTTCAGAGATATTTTGGTTGGATATGTAGATTATGACAATGTTTTAGACAGCATATATATTGAAAAGACTTCAGAATATCGGTATGATGATAATGATGGTATGAAAGAATGTTTCGAACAGACAGAAAGAGTAATATTTTCTGTTTCATTTGGAAATACAAGAGAAACACTTGTGTTGGAAGATAAAGAAGTTTTTGATTATCCATATGCTGGTTATTCATCTTTGGCTTACAATATCGAAGAAAAAGGCATAATATCAAGACGTTCTTATTCATCAAGGTTTTCAGATAAAGTTTATGTGGATTCATATTATAAATATGATGACAAGTTAAATAACTTTTTCAGAATAAAAGAACTCATACGTCTAAGTGAAGGCACAAACATGATTGATTCAATAATGAAAATAGATTCAATTCAGCCTTCTTTGGACGGTAAATGTAATAAAATCAGTAACAAGGAAAGATAACCCCTAAACGGAGTTCCTTTCCAAACCATTAACATCATAGTAAAATCAATATAATAATAGAAAAATGAGCGATCTACTAATTGAGAAATCATTATTAAATATCTCAAATGATAATATAGTTTCACTGGAAAATCTTGTTGGATATAGTATCCCGCAAGATTTTGTGAACTTCTATCTTCTCTCTAATGGCGGAATAGCTAACAATCCATATTTCTATATCTGTCTCTTATACACATCTCCGA
>ENA-OZHH01000325-OZHH01000325.1-human-gut-metagenome-genome-assembly--contig:-NODE-325-length-29532-cov-8.754690_pt1 | contig 29532 bp, 29 predicted proteins | sample MGYA00244045_ERZ653684 | MGnify/ENA primary metagenome ERZ653684 (study PRJEB26926, sample SAMN06165264) | human gut metagenome | biome: ENVO:00009003; feature: ENVO:2100002; material: ENVO:00002003... | reverse complement strand
TCGACTAGTCGTCGGCAGCGTCAGATGTGTATAAGAGACAGAAATAAGAGAATTTACATTGACTGAGAGAAGAGTAAAACATATAATAAAGGTGGAGGTGTATAAGAATGTTAGTAAAAGTAAGTGTTGAAAATTTTAAATCTTTTGATAAAGCAGCAGAGCTGACAATGATTTCCTCAAATAAAATACGAACAAATGCAAATCACAGGTTAAAGATAAAAAGTACCCAGTTATTAAAATATGCAGTAGTTTATGGAGCAAATGCATCTGGAAAGACCAATTTGGCATTGTTCTTTAAATTTTTTAAAGATAGTGTCTGCAATGGTATTCCGATAGAAGCTACACAGATGTTTTGTAAGAATCGGCAGGAGAATAAGGAACGAGAAAGTAGTTTTGAAATTCAGATTACTATAGGTGACAAATTTTATGCCTATGGTTTTTCTGCAGTTTTAAGCAGACGAAAAATAACCGGAGAATGGTTATATGAATTATATCAGAACGGTTCAGCAAAATGTCTCTTTGAACGAGAAGGAAGTAAACGTCCGGTGTTAAATGATGGCATTACGCTGACAAACACAGAAAAAAATAAATTTGAAACCTATGCAGATGATTTTGAAGGAAATGAAACATCTTTGTTCCTGACAGAAATGAATCGTGGAAAAAAATATAGCACACGATCTAAATTATTGTTCTTCCGGGATGTATATGATTGGATTCAGAATCATATTTCGATTATCACACCGGATACGCCATTGATTGATTTGGAATATTATTATGATGATAATTCGCTGAAGCTGATTAACAAATTGATCAAAACATTTGATACGGGTATCAGCCAGGTAAAAATTGAAGAAATTACATTGGATGAGTTATCAAATGCATTGCCGAAATCAGTATTTGATAAGATGATGCAGCATGTAAAAAATAGAATGGAAGAGCAGGAAGAACCATCATTCAGAATGACGATGAGGTCGAAGGAAACTTTCTTTAATATCGAAGTTGAAGGACATTCTGAACCGAAGGTCACAACAATCCGATTGCATCATAATAAGTCATTTTATGAGTTCGGTTTTGATGAAGAGTCTGATGGAACAAGAAGATTATTCGATTTGATGGATATGCTGTTGAATAAACGAGAAGATGTTCTTTATGTTGTGGATGAATTGGAGAGAAGCTTACATCCGAAATTGACAGAACGATTTTTGCAATTGTTTATGCAGCTACATGATGAGCAGCGTATGCAGCTATTGTTCACTACACATGAATCATCCATTATGGATCAGGCTATTTTTAGAAGGGATGAAATCTGGTTTGTAGAACGTAACGCAGAAAATGCAAGCTCTATTTATTCCTTAGATCGTTTCAAGGAGAGGTATGATAAAGTGTTGAGCAAGGCATATTTGGAAGGAAGATATGGTGCGATACCGGTATTTTCAACATTCGACTTTAGAGAGGAGGAGTAGCCTTGGCTCCAGTAAGAAGTTATACGAATTGGAATAGCAGAACTACAGATGAAGAAGAACAGATTGAGCCTTATCGTAAGTACTTTTTCATATGTGAGGGTGCAAATACTGAAACATGGTATTTCAAAAAGTTAATTGATATCCGAAAAGAGTTAAATATTCATCCATTGATCGATATCCGGTTACTTGAAAAAACAGAGGGAGACAGGGACATTTCATTTCCAAGACGTTTGATTGAATTTGCAGAAAATCAGAAAGAAAATCCGGAAATAGCATTTGATAAAGAACGAGATAAGATGATTGTTGTATTTGATGGAGATATTTTTGAAGAAAAAGTACTTGATTATGATGAATTGGTAGCAGAAGGTGAGAAGAATAATATATTAGCGGTTAGCAATCCGGCATTTGAACTGTTCCTGTTGTTGCATTATAAAAATTCATACGAAGATGATATTGAGTCAAATGCTGAACAGATTATCAAGAATGAAAAAGATGGACATCAGACATTTATCTATAAGTTGTTACTTGCTAGAACAGGAATCAATCCGAAGAAAAATGCTGCGATTGGAGAACTCGCGAAAAATATAGAGATTGCTATTGAACAGGAAAAGAAAATCAATGAGGATATTCATCAGTGTAAAGGACAGATTACATGTAATATAGGCCAGATTATTGATGAGATTCGGAAGGATGATGGAAAATAAGTTGTTAGATGAAAAATAGGGGTGGAAAGATACAGTATGAAAGCAGATAATATAAAAAATATAATCAGTGACATAGATCATCTACCGTATAGAGCAATTTTATTTGATGGAACATGGGGAATTGGAAAATCTTATGCGGTAAATGAGGCATTAGAAGCAAATCCCAATGTTTGTAAAATATCAATGTTTGGTTTAAAAGACACTAGGCAAATATATCATGAAGCTTTATTTCAATTGGCTTTAAAGAATAATATTGGTGGGAAAATAGGTGAAATAGCTAATAATATTTTAGATGGCGCATCAAAAATCTGGGATAAAGTTGGTCAGGCAAAGGAAGCAGTACAAAGTATAGTCAATGAAAGAGAAATGTTTCTATTATTGTCAAAAGAGTTTACTTCTGTTCATATTATTGTAATAGATGACTTGGAAAGAATGAGTGATGACATAAATTTGGAAGATATATTTGGAATTATAGAAGAACTCAAGCAATGTAATTATGTAAAAGTTATTGTGATTGCGAATACAGATGAAATACAATCGGACAAAAAAGTTGTATTTGAAAAGTATAATGAAAAGGTCATTGAAAGAATATATCATATTACAGAACGTGCAGAGAAAGTGACATGGAGTAAAATGAATATCCATGCAGACTTTGTTGAAAAATTCTTGGAAATCCATAAAGTCAAAAATTTACGGACGCTCGAAAAGGCGCAACGTTTTTTTGAAGATGTAAAATTGTTTTGTAATAGTGACATGAGTGAGCAATTTAAAGAAGAATTAAGGTTAATATGCTTTGCTGTTGTTGTGGAGAGTATAGAAAACTTGTACTATAAAGAAATTGATTCTGATAATACTGATTCTGTAGAAAAAATGACAAATACGATTGGAAATATGCTTCAGCATAGAATTGGCAGATATCTTTATGGAATAAAGTGTAGTACAAATTTGGTAGAAATGATACTGAAATATTATGAGGAAGGGGTACTAAATGAAGAACAATTGGAGGCTGAATACAAGTTATTTCTTAATTCAGGAGATAAGCCTAACTATTATAAGTCAGATGAGGAAATAAGGAGTGTATTACCTATTTTAAGAGAGAAAATGCTTGAAGCAAAGAGTTTGGCAGAATTAAATGAATTTGCAGATGCGTATGTTGTTTGGAGTGATGTTTTAGAGGAAAATAATGAAAGTGTTTTATCAGAATATAGAAATATTTTAGAAGAAATGCTGGAAAAAACTGTCTTAGATGGGAAAGAGGAAATGCTATCGTATTCATATGATTTGTTTCACATGTCATCGGAAAAGACAAAAAGAATATATCAAGAAGAAAATAAAGAAACGATGAAATTTTTAATAGAGACATATGTGGGATATTTGAAAAAAACAACTCATGGGAAAAAGGCTTATGAGTATTCATATAAACTTAGAAATAATTTTGATAGTAGTTATTATCATGATATTATCATATCAGAGATAGACAATTTGTATAATAAAATTTCTTTTCCAGTAGACAATGTGGATGAGGATAGATATCATACGTGTTATAATATTATGTATGTTTTGTATCATTCAGATGCTGAAAAATTCTTGCAGTATTGTGAAAAAATAAAAGAAGATTGTGATAATATGTCAAGGCATAGAATAGATGTTTTGATTGAGGAGATAGTAAAAAAGTAAAAGTAAATTTACATAGCCAGATGGTTCCACCCAAAGGAATCGCCTGGCTATTTTCATGCCCGGATATTATCCCCAATAATATCAATCTAAGGCAGGAAAGGAGATGAAAATTATGCCATATATACCACCATCGGTCGTGCGGGAGGTCAAGCGGATGGATTTGCTTACGTACTTGAAAAATTATGAACCATACGAATTGGTTCACTTTTCTGGCAACACCTACACTACCAGAACACACGATAGTTTGAAAATATCAAATGGAAAATGGATGTGGTGGAGTCAGAGAACCGGTGGCAGATCAGCACTGGATTATCTGATCAAAGTAAGAGGATACAGTTTTTTAGAGGCGGTTGAATTGCTTGCAGAACGGGCAAATATTCAGCCGCCTCTTTCTGTATCTGAGAATGTTCCGATGGAGAAACAGTTACTGTTGCCAAAGAAAAATCAAGATGATCAGAAAGTGATTGCGTATCTTTTAGGACGTGGGATTGATAAGGAAATCATTCAGTTTTGTTTGGAGTCCGGAAGAGTTTATGAAAGTGCATTTCATCATAACGTAGTGTTTGTAGGGATGGATGAGAAAGATAATCCGAAATATGCAGCTCTTAGAGGAATCGGAACCAGCTTTATAGGAGAAGCAAATGGAAGCGATAAGAATTATTCTTTTTCCATTTTTGCAGAGAAATCCAATGATACGGTGCATCTGTTTGAGTCAGCCATTGATTTGTTATCCTATGCGACGTTGCAGAAATTAGACGGGAAAGAGTGGAGGAGAGAACATTTATTGTCACTGGCAGGTGTCTATCAGCCAGCAAAAGAAATTGAAAAAAGTAAAGTCCCTGCAGCGTTGGCCAGGACATTAAAAATGCATCCAGAGGTGAAGACAATCGTTCTGCATTTGGATAATGACCGTATTGGAAGACTTGCCACAAAAGCAATTTCTACAGTACTTCCGAAGCAATGTCAGGTAAAAGATGTACCGCCAAAACAAGGAAAAGATTATAACGATCTGCTCTGTATCAAGTTAAATCTGGCAATTACAAAGCGGGAAAAAAGCACGAAAAAGAGTATGCCTGGTCATGAAAAATATGAGAGATAGAAGGTGAAAAAAGATATGAAAATTGCAAGATATGAGCTGAATGTCGTGTATAAGAAAGAGCTGATTTTGACGATGGAAGACGATGTGGACAGTGAAGATCTATTGGAAATTTTTCTGGAAACACAGTTGAAAGAAGAAAAAGAACAGAATGAATTACTTGGAATTATTGCGGAGAAAGTGTCAGAAGAAGGCTGTACGGAGCAGTGTGAAAGTTGTCAAAAGTATTGCCCGGTGAGTGAAGAATGCATGGCAACTGATGAAAATGTACGATGCACAGAGTGTGAAACTTGCAGGATATGTGAACTGAAAGAATAAAAAAACATTTGCTTTTCGGCAAGTAAATCTTCTGATACCCGGAACCGTGAGACGGGTGCAGAAGAATACACAATACCAGCAAGCAACGCCTTTGGATTGCCACACAGGTTTCCTGTCTGTCAGTCCGGCGGCAGTTTGTCAGGGAGAATCCCTGAAACCCTCAGAAAATGGAAAAGGAGAAAGTAACAATGTTGAAGTTTATTTGTGGAGTATTAGTAGGTGGCATCATAGGAGTTGTGTTGATGTGCCTGTTGCAGATTAACAAGATTCAGTAGACAAAAAGAAAGGAGATACAAGATGCAGGTTGAAGTATCAATGAAAGACAAGAAGAAAGCAGAAAGACGATATCAGGAATATTTAAAGAAAATGAACAAGAAGAAGGGAGAACAGAAGAAATGATTGCAAGAGAAATGATAGCAGAAAAAGTGTTTGCGGAAAGTGTAGCAAAGGACATCAGGAATTTTCTCCCAGAAAAATATGAGAATGCAGAATTTCAGGTAATGCAGATGAATAAAAATAATGGAGTCCAGATGGTAGGAGTACAGGTAAGACTACAGGAAGAAAATGTGTGTCCAGTTGTTTATGTAGAGCCGTTTTTCAATGAAATACGTCTGGGTGAACCTGTTGAGAAAGTGATGAATGAAATTGCAAAATGCATGGAAGAAGCAGGCAATGCTCCGTTTGTGCACAACGGTATCAACCCAATGGATTATGATTCAGTGAAGGAACATCTGGCAGTGATGCTTGTAAACACCCAGGCAAACAAACGAATGTTACAGGAAATGCCTCATGAAAATATCGAAGATCTGTCGGCTATCTGTTATGTGGATTTCCCGGTAGAGTCTAACGATGGAAAAGCGACTATGAAGGTGAAAAATGAACATCTTAAGATGTGGAATGTGGATGCAAAAGAAATGTTCCATCAGGCCAGAGCAAATACCCAGCCTGTAAATACACCGATTCTTCAGTCAATGGACGAAATGTTGTTGAGTATTTTTAATGAAGAAGGACATGCAACAAATTTATTAGATGAAAATGTTGATTTTGGATTTCGTTCACATGATATGTTGTATGCACTTACGAATGTAGAAAAGCAATATGGGGCATCTATGATCACGCAGCCAGAAGTTTTAAATAAATTGGAACAGCTTTTTCCAGAAGGATTTTATGTGTTACCGTCATCTGTGCATGAAGTTCTGATCGTTCCGGATAATGGAGAGATGGAACCGAAAATGCTTGGTGAAATGGTACGGGAAGTAAATAAAAATGAAGTGGAACGGCAGGAGGTTCTCTCAGACAGAGTTTACAGTTACGATAAAGAAAAACACCAGATTCGCCAGGAACCAGATTCTATACAGAAAGTAAAGGAGATGGAGCGTTGAGAAAACGTAATGTAGCAATCCTTTTTCGATTGAACAAAAAAGAAGCAGAGGTATTGGATAAGAAAGTAAAGAAAAGTGGACTGAACCGGGAAGCTTACCTGAGACAGTTGATTTCTGGTGTTGTTCCAAGAGACGCACCGCCGCCAGATTATTATTCTATGATGCGGGAGCTGCATAAGATTGGAAATAACTTAAATCAGATCGCACAGAAAGCACATGTGTTAAATGTGGTAGATGTGCAGCGTTACGATAAGGAAGTGCGGAAGTTCAATGAAGCGGTCCGTAAGATTACAGAAGCAGTAATACTTCCGGAGAAAAACGAATCATGGCAGTGACATCAATCTGGAGCATCAAAGGTTGGATTGGAAAAGTAATCAATTATGCGGAAAATCCAGATAAGACCAAAAAACAGACGAGCCAAGAACTGATTTCAGAAAGTGAAACCGGGCAATTACAAGGACTTAATGATGTGATTACCTATGCGGTGAATGCAGAAAAGACCAGACTGAGACAATCTAAATCAATGGAAATGGAAGTTGTCGGAGAATCGGAAGAACTGATGGAACAGTATGTATCGGGACTTAATTGTGCACCGACAACCGCCAGAGAAGAAATGATTGCAGTCAAAAAGCGTTTTGGAAAGGAGGACGGAATTGTTGCGTTTCATGGATACCAGTCTTTTGCACCGGGAGAATGTAGTCCGGCAATGGCACATGAGATTGGAAAGAAGATGGCAGAAGAATTGTGGGGCAGTCAGTATCAGGTATTGATTGCGACTCATTTGGATAAGGCGAACCATCTGCACAATCATTTTGTGGTGAACTCAGTTTCATTCCTTGACGGGAAAAGATACCACAGGACAAATCAGGATTACCGGGATATGCGGATGGTGTCAGACCGTTTATGTAAAGAATACCAGTTATCGGTTGTGAGGCAGCCAGAACAGGGAAAAGGAAAACATTATGCCGAGTGGCAGGCAGAACAGGATGGGAAGCCGAGTTATCACAGCATGGTAAAGGCAGATGTTGACGAGGCAATCCGAAAGGCGAGGACTGAAAAACAGTTCTTTTTTTATTTGCGGGAAAAAGGATACTCGTTTAAGTTTGGAAAAGACATCACTATTCGTCCGGAAGGGCGAGAGCGAGGTCTGAAGCTAAAGCGGAACTTTGGAGAGAATTATTCGCTGGAAGCAATCCGGGTTCGGATTCTGGAAGAAAATGAATTACCTGCCGAGAAGAAAATTTCAGTTGGAAAGTATTACCGGATTCAGGTATCCGGCAACTTTAAGCAGACAAGAAAAATCAGAGGGCTTCGGGGATTGTATCTGCACTACTGTTATCTTTTAGGAATCCTGCCGAAGAACCGCCTGTCAATATCTGCCAAACAGGTGCATGTATTGTTCCGGGAGGATTTGTTAAAACTGAATACCATTTCAAAAGAGACGAAGCTGCTCTGCCATTATCACATTGATACTGCGGAGCAGCTTTTTTTGTTGAAAGAAAGTTTGCAGAAGAAAATGGAGCAGTGTGTGGAGGAGCGGAAGCACCTGCGTTATAAGATCCGGGCAGACAGACCGGAAGAAGAAATACAGGAAATGAAGGAGCAGATAAAAGTTCTGACAGAGAAAATTGGAACGCTCAGAAAGGAGGCAGCACTTTGTGATGGAATCGCCGCACGTTCCAAGGTAATCAAAGAAAAATTTAAGATGGTGCGGGAAGAAAAAGAGAAGAAGGAGGAACAAAGCCATGAACACATCAGGCGAAGCCGCTGATCAGGTGGTACGAATGTCGTTGGAAGTCGGTGAAGCAGCATTGAAGATCAGTGGCACAGGAGCGAAGCATCTGGCAGTGATGCTGTATGCAGTCTTAAAAGAGAAGAAAAAGACAAAAGGCAGAGTAAGACTTGAAACACTGGTCAAATCAGGTAGACCACTGACGGTATTTTCAGTGAAAGAAAGTGATCTGAAACAATTTGTTCAGGAAGCAAAACGATATGGCGTGTTGTACTGTGCAGTCCGAAATCCAAGAGGAAGCAGTGACGGATTGGTAGATGTGATTGTAAAGGAAGAAGATGCACCAAGAATCAACCGTATCGTAGACAGATTCCAGTTTGCATCTGTAACAGAAGCAGCGAAGATTAAGACGGAAATTGAGCGGACACGTGCAGAAAAAGCAAAAGCCGGAAAATCAGAGAAGCAGGAAAAGAAGCCGGAAAAAGTACAGGTTCAGCAGGAAAAACAGGGACAGGCAGAACCGGAGAAAGATTATCCGCAGAAATCCAAGGAGGATCAGCTTATGGACGAGTTGTTTGGAGAGTCGGTGAAGAAAGAGGGTAAGGAGCAAAACCCCTCTTTGGCAAAGACGACCAAATCCCGTCTGTCCGAGCCTACCTCAAAGAAGCAAGAGAAAACCGCAGAGGGTACTTCTAAGTTATTTACCCCGGAAAAACCAGAGAAACCATCGGTCAGAAAGGAACTTCGGGAAATACAGAATGCAAGGAAGAAAGAAGCGGAGCGGCGTGAGAATAGAAATGATCCGGTGAGAAATCAGGGAAATAAAGACCGGAATCAGATTCGCCACCAGCAGCCACAACAGAAACGAAAACCAAGGAAAGGGAAAGAGAGGTAAATTTTATGGATAATAGTTTTGATTCTTTATTAAATGCATCGGCTGTACCACAGGATGAAAAGGTACAGGCATTTATTGCGGAAAGCAAAAATAACAGGAATCGCTGCTATGAGTTGTCAGAGCAGGTAACCGCACAAGTGGCAACGGATGGGAAAATGCTGCAGAAGTATCTGGATGTACAGAGTACCTTTGATCGATATACTACCAATAATGCACTTCTGATTCTGGCACAAAGACCAGATGCACAGAAATTAGGTGACTATGGATACTGGAGAGATCATGGATTTTATTTAAAACGTATGGAACGACAGAATCCAGTTCTGATTTTAGAGCCAGGAAAAACATATAAGCGTGAAGATGGTACAGTTGGAAATTATTATAATGCGAAAAAGCTATATGATATTTCTCAGACAACAATGTCCGATACTACAATTCAAAAGTCAGAATATGAAGAACATGATTTAATCCGGGCGTTAGTCAGTACCCCTCCGGTAAATATTGTTGCAGCAGAACCAGAACAGATGCCGGATGAAAAAGGAGCATTTTTTAAACCGGAAGAAGGTTGTATTTATGTAAGAAAAGGGATGAGTGCACAGGAAATCTTTCAGAATCTTGTGCCGGAATTGGTATTTGCCGGATATGCGGATGGAAATCCACACTATGATAAAAATGAAGATGCATTTCATGTATCGTGTGCGTCTTATATGTTGTGTAAAAAATATGGAATGGATACCAGTCGATATAATTTTTTACATGCACCAGAGTTTTTTGAAAAAATGGAGACTCAGGAAGTGAGAGTGGAACTTTCCAGAGCCAGAGATGCAGCGAATGCAATTTCTGCAAGAATGGCAAAGGTACTGGATCAGAATCGGAATGCAACTTACCGACAGTCAGAGGCTGAAAAAAACGGGCAAGACAGTTCTGAAAATGTGAAAGATAAGAAAGAAAATCCAGAGCCTGAAAAGAAAGAACAGAAATCCAGAGGACAACATAGAAAAGAAGCACGCTAGAAAAATTCGGGAAAGGAGAATGCAAAATGAGCAGTGATACGATTACGTTAGAACTGGATAAATATGAGAGTGGCGTAGTGTTCCATTCCCTAAAGGACAAGCGGAATCAGATGCTGAAAGAGGGAAAAGATACGGAGCTTGTCGATGATGTTTTAATGAAAGTCATTGAGAAAATCGAAGTACCGTCGGAGAAGGAAAAGCGAGGACGCAGAAGCCATGAAGAACGATGATGAGCAGAGCAGTCTGATGTTGGCGGTAATTGGAATTATCCCGGTTATCTGGTTTGCGTTACTTGTCGCACCTTATCTTTCGTCTGGTCTTATGGGGATTCTGGATGGAGTCCCGGAAGCAATGAACCATCCGTTTTCCATTCGGTTATGTGGGGACAGTGTAAAAACTGTCCTTATTTTTTTGCTGTCTTACGGCATGGGAATCGGGATTTATATTTCTACCAAGAAACATTACCGACGAGGTGAAGAACATGGTTCTGCTAAATGGGGAAATGTGAAGAAAATAAATCGCAGATACAAGGAGAAGCGGTTTACAAAAAATAAGTTGCTGACCATGCATGTGCAGATCAGTTATAACATGAGGAAACATTTGCGAAATGTATTGACGGTTGTAATTGGCGGTTCTGGTTCCGGAAAGACCAGATTTTTTGCAAAGCCGAATCTGATGCAGGCAAATACTTCTTTTGTGGTTTTAGATCCAAAAGGAGAAAATCTAAGAGATACTGGGTATCTTCTGGAAGAAAAAGGATATGAGGTAAGAGTGCTTGACCTGATCAACATGGAAAAGAGCCATTGCTATAACCCGTTTGTATATCTGAAGGACGATAACGATGTGCAGAGATTGGTAACGAACCTATTCAAAGCGACTACACCAAAGGGAAGTCAGTCTAACGATCCATTTTGGGATACCGCAGCTTCTATGCTGTTGTTGGCACTGATTTTCTTTCTGAGATATGAAGCACCGGAAGAAGAACAGAATTTCCCGATGGTAATGGAAATGTTACGTGCCGGAGAAGTCAGAGAGGACGATGACCAGTACCAGTCACCGCTTGATGAATTATTTGAACGGTTGGAAATGAAGAACCCGGAACATATCGCAGTAAAGTATTACAAAGATTATCACTCTGGTAGTGCCAAGACATTAAAATCCATTCAAATCACATTAGCCGCAAGACTTGAGAAATTCAACTTATCCAGTCTGGCAGCACTGACCGCAACGGACGATTTAGACCTGCCATCACTAGGAGAGCGAAAAGTGGCTTTATTTGCGTTAATCCCGGACAACGACACCAGTTATAACTTTCTGGTGTCAATATTGTATACCCAGTTATTTCAGCAGTTGTTCTATCTGGCAGACCATAAATATGGAGGGAGACTTCCGGTTCATGTGCATTTCCTCATGGACGAATTTGCAAATGTTTCACTGCCTGATGACTTCGATAAGATTCTGTCTGTGATGCGTTCCAGAGAAGTGTCAGTCAGTATTATTTTGCAGAATCTGGCGCAGTTAAAAGCATTGTTTGAGAAGCAGTGGGAAAGCATTATGGGAAATTGTGATGAATTTTTATATTTAGGCGGCAATGAGCAGGGAACACATAAATATGTCAGCGAACTTCTTGGCAAGGCAACGATTGACACGAACACCTATGGAAAATCAACAGGACATTCTGGGAATTATTCCACCAATTATCAGAATACAGGGCGGGAGCTGATGACACCCGATGAAGTTCGCATGTTGGATAACCGATATGCGATTCTTTTTATTCGTGGAGAAAGACCAATTTTAGATGAGAAATTTGATATTTTAAAACATCCCAATGTAGGGCTTACGACAGATGGAAATGGAAAGCCATATCTGCATGGAGCAGTTGACCGGGCGGTGGCAAGTATCTCACTGGGAGACAGTCTGGAGGACGAGTTTGCTGATGATTCATTAGAAAGTGAAGGATACGAATTATTATCTGATGAAGATTTGGAAGAAATTATCCAGAAATATGCGTAAATCAAAAAATATATAGGAGGCTATCAAAAAATGAAGTTAGATATGCGAAAAAAGCAGGAGAAGAAAGAAAGCATAAAAGTAACGAAGAAGTTGCCAATGACAGCAAAAATGAAACGTGCCATGGCAGTGTATATTGTCATGGTATTGATTATGACAGCAGGAGCAAGTACCGTATTTGCGGCAGACGATCCACTGACCGTTATCAATAATCTGTCCACGTTTATCTTTGGACTGATTCGTGCTATCGGAATGATTTTACTGGGATTTGGAATTGTGCAGGTTGGTTTATCACTGAAATCTCACGATCCAAGTCAGCGAGCCAATGGATTCTTAACATTAGCAGGTGGTGTAATCATTACATTTGCAAAAGAAATCCTGAATTTGATTACGGGTTAAGAAGAATAGAAAAATAAAAGAAATGGGACGGTGCAGGCCAACATGGAGTCGCACCGTCCCGACTAAGACAGGAGGTGTTTAGAACGTGTCAGATAACTGGGTAGTACAGAACTTGCAAAATGCTTTGGATACCTGGAACAGTAAACTTGCGGAAATCTGGCAGATACTCACACAGTCACCGGAAACCTTTAAGGGTGGCGGTATCTGGCAGGTGATTGTGCAGATTCATGGAGCATTGCAGGTAATCGGCTATGCCTTGTTAGTGCTTTTCTTTGTAGTTGGAGTGGTCAAAACTTGTGGCAGTTTTACAGAGGTAAAAAGACCGGAACATGCATTGAAAATTTTTATCCGTTTTGCGATTGCAAAAGGCGTAGTCACGTATGGACTGGAGCTGATGATGGCATTATTCAACATCATACAAGGAGTGACCAGTACGATTATGCAGACCGCAGGATTTGGAAGTACGGAAGATACCGTTTTACCGGACGAAATCATAGAAGCGGTAGAAGATTGTGGATTTTTTGAAAGTATTCCTCTATGGGCGGTGACGTTGATCGGTGGACTTTTTATTACAGTTCTGAGCTTCATTATGATTATGAGTGTATATGGAAGATTTTTTCGATTATATCTTTACACAGCGATTGCACCGATTCCATTATCTTCATTTGCAGGAGAGCCGAGCCAGAATATCGGAAGAAGTTTTTTGAAATCATACGCAGCAGTGTGTCTGGAGGGAGCAATCGTGGTACTTGCCTGCATTATTTTTTCATTATTTGCATCATCACCGCCAGTAGTCGATCCGGACGCAGCTGCAGTGACCATGGTATGGAGTTATATAGGAGAGTTGATTTTTAATATGTTGGTACTGGTCGGTGCGGTGAAGATGTCAGACAGGGTAGTGAGGGAAATGATGGGATTGTAAAAAGGACGCCCGAAAGCATCCTTAAAATTTATTCTACAATGTTGTTGCTGTTGTTATACCGCATATTCCCCTGAGAATCAAAATGAACAGAATCTAAAGGAATCCCTCTCTGTCTGGCACGAGAAATCTGGAAGGACATATCATCTTTCATAGCTTTGTAGTATTGATGTTCCTGCCATTTGCGTCGCAGAGCAAAAATCCAGCTGAGTACAGAAAAGGCAGTCAGCAGATAGAGGATTGCAAATGCAAGTTTCTCATGAGTTGCTGCCCATGGATTCAGAATTGTGGAAACAGCAAGAAAGCATAACAGCGGTAAGGTCAGATTTAATCTGGCAGCAATCCGAAACAGCAGAGAAATCAGGAATAGAGCAACGGTAACAACAAGTGAAATCATAACAGTGATTGGCATAGGTCAGTCCCCCTTTCATTTACCCAAAGTGTAACAGAACAGGAAAAATATAACAAATGTGCGATTTGGAGGTGTATCGTTTTGGAAGTAAAAATTAACAAGGAAATCAGGGATTACACAGAGGCAATCTTTTTCGGATTGTCCCTGAGACAGTTTATCTTTTCAGGATTAGCCTGCGGGATTGCCGTTGGGCTTTATTTTTTGCTTCACCCATACATGAGTATGGAAACAGTGAGTTGGATTTGTGTACTGGGAGCTGCCCCATGTGTAGTGTTCGGGTTTGTAAAATATCATGGAATGACAGCGGAGCAGTTTATCTGGGCATGGATTAAATCGGAAATCCTGATGCCGAAAAAACTGGTGTTCCGGTCAGAAAATCTTTATTTTGATGCGGTAGAACCAGTCATTAAAAAATATGAGAAAGAAAGTCTGAAGAAGGAGGGACGCAAGAAGAATGATAAAAACGCTGAGTAATATTTTCAAGCAGGATAAAGAAAAATTTGTAATTCCAAGAAGCGTACAGCAGGTAATTCCCATCGAGACCATCTGGTCAGACGGGATTTTTAAAATCGGGAGAAATAAATTTGCACGTACTTATAAATTTACAGATATCAACTACGCGGTGGCAAGCAAAGTAGATAAGGAAACCATGTTCCTGGAATATATGGATTTATTAAATTCTTTCGATTGCGGTGGAACAACAAAAATAACGATCAATAATCGCCGCTTGAATAAGGTGGATTTTGAAAAAGCAATCCTGATTCCGATGCAGGAGGACGGACTGGATTTATATCGGAAAGAGTACAACAATATGCTTTTAGATAAGGCAACCAGTTCCAACAGCATGGTGCAGGAAAAATATGTGACAGTATCCTGCTATAAGAAAACAATCGAAGAAGCCAGAACGTATTTTGCACGAGTGACAACAGAGCTGAACAGTCATTTTGCAAGATTGGGTTCCAAATGTGTAGAGATAAATGGAGAAGATAAGTTACGGATTCTGCACGATTTTTACCGTACAGGAGAAGAATCTGGTTTCCATTTTGATATTCAGGAGAATATGAGAAAAGGACACAGCTTCAAAGATTATATCTGTCCGGATACCTTTGAATTTGAAAAAGATTATTTCCGCATGGGAGATCGTTATGGAAGAGTACTTTTTCTTCGTGAGTATGCTTCTTACATCAAAGACGATATGATAGCAGAACTGACCGACATGAATCGAAATCTGATGTTGAGCATTGATGTGATTCCGGTTCCGACTGATGAAGCAGTACAGGAAGTGGAAAAACGTCTGCTTGGTGTGGAGACAAATATCACGAACTGGCAGAGACGGCAGAATGCAAACAATAACTTTTCTGCTGTCATTCCGTATGATTTAGAACAGCAGAGAAAAGAGAGTAAAGAGTTTATGGACGATCTGACCACGAGAGATCAACGTATGATGTTTGGAATACTGACTATGGTGCATACCGCAGAATCGAAAAAACAGCTTGATGCAGATACGGAAACACTTCTGACAATCGGACGGAAAAAGTTATGCCAGTTTTCTGTTCTGAAATTTCAGCAGATGGACGGACTGAATACAGCACTACCCATCGGACACCGGAAGATTCCAGCAGTCCGCACACTGACTTCGGAGAGTGTAGCAGTGTTGATGCCATTCCGGGTGCAGGAGATTATGGACGCAGGAGGTATCTATTGTGGAGAAAATGCAATCTCCCATAACTTAATCATGTGTAATAAAGAAAAACTGTTGAATCCAAACTCATTCCTTTTGGGTGTGCCGGGAAGTGGAAAATCCTTTAATGCAAAAATGCAGATTGTATTCCTGGCACTGGCAACGCAGGACGATATCCTGATTTGTGATCCAGAGCGAGAGTATGCATCATTAGTTGAAGCAATGGGCGGAGAAGTGGTTCGCATTGCTGCAGGAAGCCGGGACCATATCAATGCAATGGATATGGTAGACGGATATGGAGATGGCGGTGATCCAGTGATTGAGAAGTCACAGTTTATTTTATCTCTGTTTGAACAGTTGGATAAAAAAGGAATCAATGCAAAGGAACGTTCCATTATTGACCGATGTGTGGGAGAAGTTTATGAGGAATATCAGCATGGCGGAGCAGTGCCGACTTTGCGGGTGTTGCGTGAAAAATTTTTAGAACAGGAAGAACCGGAAGCACAGGATTTGGCACTGGTATCAGAATTATTTACCAATGGAAGTCTGGACGCATTTGCACATGAAAGTAATGTTGATGTGAATAACCGTATCATGGTATACGACATTCTGGATTTAGGAAAACAGTTAAAGACCATGGGACTTCTGGTAATCACTGATGCAATGTTGAACCGGGTAACGGAGAACTGGAAACAGGGAAAGCGAACCCATATTTTCTTAGACGAGTTTCATGTAGTATTTGAAAATGAGTATTCCGGAGCATTTTTTAACTCTGCATGGCGAAGATTTCGTAAGCGTAATGCATTCCCGACAGCAATCACACAGAACGTGGAATATCTGTTAGATTCTGTTCTTGCAAGTACGATGATTTCCAACAGTGAGTATATCGTGATGCTTAATCAGGCAGAGCCGGACAGAGCAAAACTGGCAACACTACTAAATATCTCCACAGAACAGATGGGATATATCACAAATGCAGATGCCGGTTGTGGTCTGGTGAAATACGGAAGTTCGCTTGTACCGTTCGTCAATAGATTCCCAACCAATACAAGGTTGTATAAACTGATGACCACAAAGCCGGGAGAGGACAGTATCAACCGGGGAAGAATGTAAAATTAAAAATATTTTGAATAATGAAAAGCAAGGCACTGGAAATCGTCACAATTTGTGGCGTTTTTTTAGTGCCGGAAAAGGAGGCAACTATGTCAGAAATCAGATTTTCATCAAAGGAACACGAAAAGTTTTTTTATCAGATGTTAGCAAAATGCGGAAAGCACGACAGTTATTACAGTTCATTTTTTTATTGTGTGGGAATTTCTGAAGATACCAGAAATCATGTTGATCGCATGTTTGATTTTAAAGAGCGTTTGATTAAACCGGGAGCACTGCATGAAGGGTGGCAGACAGGCGGTTCGGCACGATTGACCAGACTGGCTTTCAACTTGTGGAATGGATATGTGGAGAAGGGAGAAGAAAGTCTGTCTACCCCATACGAGATGTTCGATTGTGGCTATGCACCATATTTTTATGAAGCAATCCGCATGAAGTATCCGGAATACTGCCGGGAACTGCCACAGGTGAGCAAAAAAGAAACTAATCATGAACGCTAGATAAAGATTCAAATGGAGAAAAGCGATGGATCGTAAGATAAAAACACGCCAAGTCCATAAGGATATTAAAGTATTAGATAAGACGGTTACAGTGACAGACCATATTAAGCAGTCCTATGTCAGAACAAAAGAAAATATCATGCAATCGACGGAGAAATCTAGTGATAGAGAGAATAATCCGGTAGGTTATGCAGAAGATGCGGCCAGCAAGTATGCTGACCGCATCTTTCACGAAACAGGGCATCAGGTACGCAGACAGGCAGGAAAGATTATTGAACGGAAGAAAGAGAAAGCTTCTGTTTCTTCGACAGGCGAAGAAACAGTTTACCAGCCGAAAGAAGAAATTCGACCAGTACCGCCTTCAGGCGGAGAAACGGCACAGGAGCAGGGAAAAGAACTTGCTGTCAAAAAAATTAAGACCATTGAACGGGATAAAAGAACCATCAAGACCGGGAGAGCATCGGAACAGGTTGTAAAGAATACTGGAAAAGGTACTATCAAGACCTCTGGAAAAGCGGTCAAGACTGCAGAACAGACGGCAAAGACCAGTATTAAGACATCGGAGCAGACAGCAAATGTTTCTGTCCGGGCAATGCATTATTCCATGAAAAAAGCAGAAAAAGCAGTGCAGGCAGCAAGACAGACAGCACAGAATACAAAGATTGCAGTGAAAACGACAGCAAAGGCAGTAACACATGCAATAAAAGCGTTGATGGAAGCTATAAAAGCATTGTTAAGTGGATTGACCGCAGGCGGTTGGATTGCAGTGGTGATATTGATTATCGTCATTTTATTTGGTGGATTTCTTTGCATGACAGGCGGGGATAATTCCAGTACGGTTTCTTCTGTCAGTGCAGAAGTAGAAGCATATGAGCCACTAATTCGGCAGTATGCAAACCAATATGGAATTGGTGAATATGTGGAATTGATTAAAGCGATTATGATGCAGGAATCCGGTGGGAGAGGACTTGACCCGATGCAGTGTTCAGAGGGCAGTTTTAATACAAAATATCCCAAACAGCCGAATGGAATCACAGATCCGGAGTATTCGATTTCTTGCGGAGTGCAGGAAATAAAAAGCTGTCTGGAACGTGCAGGAGTAAAAAATCCTCTGGATATGGAAAATATTAAACTGGCATTGCAAAGCTACAATTATGGAAATGGATATCTGGAATGGGCGAAAGCTAGAGGTGGATATACCCTTGCCAATGCAGCAGAATTTTCTGATATGATGGCACAGAGAATGGGGTGGAGCAGTTATGGGGACAAGCAGTATGTACCACATGTGCTTCAGTATTATGCATTTGGAAGAATCCCGACAGGTATCGGCAATCAGGCAATCGTTCAGGTGGCAGCATCGCAGGAAGGAAAAGGCGGAACGACTTATTGGAGATGGTATGGATTTGGAGGCAGGGTAGAGTGGTGTGCCTGCTTTGTGTCCTGGTGTGCAGACCAGAGCGGTTATATTCAGAGTGGAGTCATTCCGAAATTTTCTCTTTGTTCGGACGGTGTGAAGTGGTTTGAAAGCAAAGGTAGGTTCCGTGACGGAAGTTATACCCCGGTGGCAGGAGATATTATTTTCTTTGACTGGGGAAATAATGGAACGATTGACCACGTTGGAATTGTAGAGAGTGTCAGTGGAGGAACCGTAAATACCATTGAAGGCAACAGTGGAGATAAAGTGGCAAGACGAAGTTACAGTATTGGAAGCAGTAACATCTATGGATACGGTGTCCCGGCATATTAAAAGGCAGGAGAAAAAGTGTGATAGTCTAATGGTGAATCTGGAGTATACAATTCCTGAAAATAGACTTGACTTTTAAATATTACAAGCGTAAGATTTAAGAAACAAAAAAATTAGAAGAAAGGAATATCTATGAAAAATAGACGAAAAAAGCAAAATATCCAAAAATCTTACGCTTGTAAGATTTTTGGGCTGATAGTAGCTATAACAGTAATTGCTGTTTCAGGAGGTGTTTTATTAAAAAGGACGATAACGGAATCACCAGAAGACACACTTGTGGAATATATGAACCATATTGAAAAAAAGGAATATGAAGTAATGTATACTATGATAGATTCAGATGAAAAAGTTTATCTGACAAAAGAAGAATACATACAACGAAATTCTAAGATATACGAAGGAATAGAGGTCAGTGACATTAAAATCAGTCATATAGCTGTGAAAGAGAAAAAAGCAGATACAGTTACGCTTTCGTATGAAACATCATGTAATACAATTGCCGGAACAATACAATTTGACAATATGGCGGAACTGAAGAAGACGAAACAGGGATATAAATTAGTATGGCAGGATAGCCTGATTTTTCCAGATTTAGAGAGTGATGATAAAATAAGTGTTACTACATCAAAAGCGGAGAGAGGAGAAATATTAGACCGAGATGGTAAAATGCTTGCAGGAAAAGGAGTAGCAACATCAGTTGGCATTATACCGGGAAAGCTGGAAGACAGGAATGTATCTATTGAAAAAATAGCGGAGTTATTAGAGATAGATGTAGAAACAATAAATAACAAACTCACAGCAAAGTGGGTAAAAGAAGATTCTTTTGTACCAATTGAAACTATTCCGAAAGTAGAAGAAATAGATTTAATGAAAATACAGCCAGAAGAAAAGACACTTGAGGAGCAGGATTGTCAGAATAAACTTTTGGAAATTCCAGGGGTTATGCTATCAGATGTGGAAGTTAGAACCTATGAGTTAGGGGAAGCAGCAGCTCATTTAATTGGTTATGTACAGTCTGTAACAGCAGAAGATTTGGAAAATCATCCAGGGGAAGGATATTCAGCTGAAAGTGTAATCGGAAGATCTGGGTTGGAAAAGTTATACGAAAAGCAATTAAAAGGAAAAGATGGTTGTGATATAAAGATTTTGGATAGTGATGGGGAAGTAAAAGAGGTTCTTGCAAGTATTTTTAAAGAAGATGGTATGGATATAAGATTAACGATAGATTCCGATTTGCAAAAATCATTATACGAGCAGTTTAAAGAAGATCCGGGGTGTTCTGTCGCAATGAATCCTTATACGGGAGAAGTATTGGCTTTGGTAAGTACCCCATCTTATGATAATAATGAATTTATACGGGGCTTATCATCAGAGAAATGGACATCATTAAACGAAGATGAAAAGAAGCCATTATATAATCGTTTTCGTCAAGTATGGTGTCCTGGCTCAACATTTAAACCAGTTGTGGCAGGAATTGGGTTGAAAACGGGAAGCATAGATCCAAAAGAAGATTTTGGAAATGAAGGTTTGGCATGGCAGAAAGATTCGTCTTGGGGATCTTATCAAGTGACAACACTTCATGAATATGAACCGGTTATTATGAAAAATGCAATTATCTATTCTGATAATATTTATTTTGCAAAGGCAGCTCTTAAAATTGGTAGTGAGAATTTCATGAATACTTTAAATGAAATAGGATTTAATCAGAATATGCCGTTTGAGATTGCGATGCAGGAATCAACATATTCCAATACAGATAAAATAGAAACAGAAATACAATTGGCAGATAGTGGTTATGGGCAAGGGCAGATTCTTGTAAATCCATTACATCTGGCAAGTATTTATACTTCATTTTTAAATGAAGGGAATATGATAAAACCGTATTTGAAATACAAAGAAGAAGCATCCGGTGAAACATGGATAGAAAATGCGTTTAGCAAAGAAAATGTAGAAGAAATTATGCAAGGGGTGGAAGGTGTTGTAAATGATCCGGAAGGAACCGGATATGCTGCACATCGTGACGATATTTTGCTGGCTGGAAAAACAGGGACAGCCGAGTTGAAGGCAACGAAAGAAGATACTTCTGGCAAAGAAATCGGGTGGTTTTCGGTGTTTACGGCAGATAAAAGCGTGGACAAACCAATTCTTCTTATCAGTATGGTTGAGAATGTGAAAGGAATCGGTGGAAGTGGTTATGTTGTTAAAAAAGATGCAACAGTATTGGATGAGTATTTTGAAGGATAAAAAAATTTTTATGGGGAATTATTACATATGTAAGATATTTGCGATGATATTGATAGTTCTTATTGTTTTTACAGGGTGCGGACAAAATCGAATTACGGAAAAAGAAGAAAAGAAAGAAACCGTAGAATCTGAAATGAATGCAGAAGTAAAAAAAACAGCACAAACTTTTCGGTCTGTTTATATGAAGGAGAAGTCGGAGTTAAATACATTAAAGGTGAAAAGAAAAATTATCAATTGTCTGGAAGAAAAAGGATATGCGGCAGTAGATTGTGATAATCAGATTGATATGGTCAATCGTGAAAAAGTAGAAGAATTTTGCAAAGCAGCGGAGAAAGAAGAACAGGCAACAGTAGATATTGTACAACCGAACAGAGATTCGCTACAATATTAATATTTCTGGTGATAAGGAGATGGGAAGATGAGACAATGTATGGATGCAGATAATCTGCACCGAAGACTGAAGAAAATAATCGGACAGGTTCAGGCAATCAGATGTACTGGTATCACTGGTAATGATGGTCATTGCTCCGACTGCCAGGTCGCCACCGTACCTTGAAAGGCTGGATGTGAAACTGATGGAGAGGATACTTTCCGTGGAGAGCATGACGAAAGTGGAAATACCAAGTGCCAGGCAGGGCAGGATAATGTCTCTGCGTAACCGGAAATTTTCTTTCCGGAGATGGAGAATGGTTTTCTTTCCGGTCAGGAAACGGAGGATCCATACAGCTCCGACAGCCTGACTTAAAACGGTGGCAAGTGCCGCACCTCTTACACCGAGATCCAGTACAAAAATGAAGATTGGATCAAGGATAATATTGATCACTGCACCAATAACGGTGGTGAGCATACTGATCTTTGCAAATCCTTGTGTTGTAATGAACGGGTTCATTCCCATAACGATCAGTACAAAAATACTTCCAAGGATGTAGATGCGGGAATAGGAAACGGCATATGGAAGTGTCTTACCACTTTCACCGAAAAGGGTCAGCATCTGTGGGGCAAAAATAAAGAAAATAAAGGTCAGTATAACTGCCATGATAATAAGAAGAGAAAAGCAGTTCCCAAGGATCTTTTCTGCAGTCCTGTTATCCTTTTTCCCTATGGAAATCGCGACACGCGGAGCACCTCCCGCACCGGCAAGCATGGCAAATGCATTGATCAGCATTAAAATGGGTGTGAATAAACCGACACCGGTGAGGGCAGAAGCACCAACTCCCGGAAAGCAGGGGACAGCAAGAGAAGATTTCAATAACAGCAGAAATTATGTATAATTATGTTGTAGGTACAAAAATAGTGTGACAGCGAGGTAGAGAAAATGGAAGAGCAGATAAAAAAGATTTATGAAAAGCAGAAAAATGGACGCATCAGGATGATACGGAATGTGCTGTTGATTTATGCAGCATTGATCTGTGTGGTGAGTATTTTCAAAGGAAATCCGTTCCCGCATCAGGAGACAGTACTCTTTTTCGATGTGAAGCAGCCGGGCTGGGTCACGACAGATCCCTGGCTTCTGTGGATTTGCGTGGTGGTTGATCTGATTGCAGGTATATTCATTTTAATCAGGGACATTCTCAGAGATTTTTCAAAAATTGACCGGATTCTGTCACAGCAATGTGATGCAGAAAAATATTCAGAAATGCTGGAAGAGTTGGTAAAGTACGGAAAGAGCTTGGATTATCATGGATTTCAAAAAAGTGTCATGCTGATAGCTGAGTCTAAATATGTAGTTGCACTGATCATAAATGGGCAGTTGCAGAAGGCAGAAGAGTATATAAAGAATGAATGGGAAGGAAAAAGAGAGGGACGTTCCTGGCAGCAGGTCATGACGAATCTCGAACTGTCGAAGAAATATCAGGAGAAAGATGCGGCAGGTTATTCGGCTACATTAGAAAAAGCAGGGAAAGTATTTCAGAAGAATCCACTGTTTATGGCAAAAAATTTGATGCTGAAAGGTGAAGATGAGGCAGCAGTAAGATTACTGGAAAATGATACGGAAAAGCTGCCTTATTATGAGGTTACACGCAGATTCCTGCTGGGAGTATGTTACTATCGAATCGGAAAAGAAGAGCAGGGAAAAGAATGTATGGAATATGTAATTGGGCATGGAAATACGTTGAAGTGCAAAGAAGAAGCGGAAAAATATGTAACAGTGTAAGTAAGGATGTTCTTTAAAATGACAGGGTAACAAAAATGGAGAAGATATAGAGGATGGTAATAAAATAGGATATATCGCACATAAAGATGGTGAATCTGGAGTATACAATTCCTGAAAATAGACTTGATTTTTAAATATTACAAGCGTAAGATTTAAGGAACAAAAAAATTAGAAGAAAGGAATCGGTGGAAGTGGTTATGTTGTTAAAAAAGATGCAACAGTATTGGATGAGTATTTTGAAGGATAAAAAAATTTTTATGGGGAATTATTACATATGTAAGATATTTGCGATGATATTGATAGTTCTTATTGTTTTTACAGGGTGCGGACAAAATCGAATTACGGAAAAAGAAGAAAAGAAAGAAACCGTAGAATCTGAAATGAATGCAGAAGTAAAAAAAACAGCACAAACTTTTCGGTCTGTTTATATGAAGGAGAAGTCGGAGTTAAATACATTAAAGGTGAAAAGAAAAATTATCAATTGTCTGGAAGAAAAAGGATATGCGGCAGTAGATTGTGATAATCAGATTGATATGGTCAATCGTGAAAAGGTAGAAGATTTTTGCAAAGCAGCAGAGAAAGAAGAACAGGCAGCAGTAGATATTGTTGTTGTATTTGATGAAGGGGAAATTATACAATATCATTTAGAGTCAATGAATGGAAAGATAAATGTTCGATTATGTCAGGTTAAATGGAAGGATAATAGCCCACAGGCTAATTATTATGATGAATATGAAGCATATGAGTGGAAATATACAGAAAAAGGATACTTGTTTCTGGAGGAATATCACCCACCGGGATTTGATGGAGCACCGGGTGAAACTGGATTCAGAGTGCAGCCATTAGATAAAACATGCCGGGAATTGAATCGAAAATATGTTATGCCGTTGGGGTATGCACTTAATAATCTGTTGATTACAAATTGGGATAACCAGAATTATACGGAACTTGATTTTTATGATCTTTATGAAAAAATGTATTATATGAAATATGGAAAGCAAGTTCCATATGAAGCAAATTATGGTGGAGCAGAATATGAAGTTCCAAAAGATGAGTTTGAAGAGGTTATAAAGACCTATTTACCATTTAGTAATAGCGAGATTGAAAAAGGAACTTTTTATAACTCTGATAATAGAACTTTTAGATACAGACCGCGAGGGTTATATGATTGTGAATTCCCATATGAGCCATATCCGGAAGTTATCTCATATGAAAAATTACAAGATGGAACATTAAAACTTACGATAGAAGCAGTATGGGAAATCAGAATGTTAGATCAGGCAATCACCAGTGAATTGATGATAAAACCTATGGAAGACGGAAGTTTCCAGTATTTATCAAATAAGGTAATCAAGTCAGATCAAAATGCAAATGCAGGGTGGTATATGCCAAGGTTAACAGAAGAAGAGTGGGAAGAGAATTACAGTAATAATTAGGGGGCAATATGAAAAGAAAAAGTATTTTGTTAGTACTTTGTATAGGAATGATTCTGACTTCCTGTGAAAGTAAGATATCGTTAAACAGCACAGATGTAAAAAATGAGAAGAATCAGAAAAACACTACCATGGAAAATCCGGATAAGGGATATAATCTACCAATCGATGAAGACAAGAAAAAGGAAGCTGTGAACGATTGTGAAGAAATTATGGGCATTATCCGAGATATTTATTCTGAATATAATGGAATACAAGAAGCAGATCAGAACACTGCTGAGCAAATGATGAATCGGATGAAAGAAATTATCAAACAAAATGGGAATCCGGTCATTGGTTCCGATCATTATTCTGTTATGGATAATTATCAGAAGATGGAACAATTTTTAAAATCTGCAGAACAAGAAGAAAAAGGAAGTGTAATTTTATATGAAGCAGATACAGATGGTGGAATTACCAGAAAAGAATATAGTTATGATGGAAAAGAAATGAGTGTGATGTCCGCAAAAATGATCTGGAGTGAGGATACAGAGCCTGTACTTACATACATATCGCTATCAAAAATAAAAGAATGGGCATATACTGAAAATGGGAATTTCTGTTATGAATTATGCGTACCTGAACCACCGGAAGTGACAGAGATTGTAGATGGAAGTTGTATTATCCGGGTAAAGCCTTTGAGTGAGGAGTGTCGGGAATATTCAAAAAAATATGTGAGTACGTTCGGCTATCATGGAAACAATCTGTTATGTTCAAACTGGAATGCGGAGGATATGCAGGGGTTGGATTATAATGGACTTTATGAATATTTTTATCAAATGAAATATGGAGAAAAATTTACTGCAGAAAAAGAGGTTGTGGGAATTCCAGCAGAAGAGTTCGAAAATGTAATTATGACATATCTTCCTGTTACAAAAGAAGAATTGAAAGAATGGGCGGTCTACGATGAACAAAGTAATATGTTTATCTGGGAACGATTGGGATATGGTAATTATTCACCAACACATTTTGGCTTGTCTTTACCGGAAGTAACAGAAGTCAGGCATAATGAAGATGGAACCATTGTTTTGACAATTCATGCAGTATGTGATTCTGTTGTATGTAATGATGTTGTTATTACACACGAACTTACGATGAAAATTCAGGATGATGGAACGATTCAGTATGTTGGAAACAGGATTTTAGATAATGGTATTGATAATATACCGAGGTATCAGTACCGGTTAGGTAATTTGCAGAATTGATCAGTAGAGAAGAATGAAATAAAGAGAACTGATAACGGGAAATTATGCTATCAGTTCTCTTTATTTATTTCCAAATACCAAGATTAGAAAGTACAGATTCTGTTATTTCGGTAGCCTGACTTCCAGTTGCACCAGAAGAGGATTGAATATTTGTTGCGAAGTAGTAAGTATTATTCGCTGTTTCAATGTATCCGATAAACCAGCCATTGACATCTTTACCATTGACACGCCCGGTTCCTGTTTTCCCGTAAAGAGAACCGGAAGAAGTAGTGGAAAGCAGCAGGGCTTTTTTTACTGCCTGGATATTTTTACTGTCAAAATGAAAATTATTTTGATAGAAATCCTGTAACAATTCCACCTGTTCTATGGGTGATATCTTCAGAGAGAAATCTGTCCAATAGAGATTTAGATTTGTTCCAGTATTTTGATTCCCATAGTTTATTGTCTGTAAAAATGTTCTTACGGCTTCAAAACCTGCCTGTGAATCAATTGCCTGAAAATACCAGTTTACGGAATTATGTATAGCCGAGGTTAAATCTTGATCGGCTTCCCATGAATTAAAAGGATATGGTTCTCCATTCCATGTGAAAGTGGAATGTTCTGGTGTAATAATTCCAGATTCCAAGCCAAGTAATGCATCATATATTTTATAAGTCGAATTCGGTGATACACGTGTGGAAGCATGATCCATATTATAAATATTCCATTTATCAGCAGACTGATCATATAAAACAAAACTTCCGGTGTAGTCCCCAAAATTGGAAGAAAGATTTAGCTGAGTAATATTCTTTTCGGTTGTGTCAAAATGATAGCCAGTCTGATCAGAAGCATAAACAGAAAGTATGGGAATGCATCCAATGATGATAGTAGAGACGAATATGCATATAAGATATCCACGAATTTTTTGTTTAAAAGTAGGTTGGTGGAATGATGCAATATTTAAAATGCGTCCTTTTAACTGTTTTATATTTCCACTGATTCCCATAGTAAGAGGGAATGGAGACAGAGCTATTGTTTCGGCAAAGTTAATCAGTGTATTTCCATATGACTTGTATTCTGTTTCTTTCAATAATTGTAATACAGCACTGTCGCAGGCAAGTTCGCGTTCCTGCCGTATTCTTTTTAGAAAATACCAGATTAGGGGATTGAACCAGTAGAAAACATGTACTGTATTTATCAAATATCCAATTAGAATATCTTTATGCTTGTAGTGCTGCAGTTCATGAAGAAGCATATATCGAATATCAGTTGAGCTTATAGTTCCAGCGTTAAAATCTGAAATCAAGTGAATTGGAAGATAAATGCGAGGATGCAGGAAACCAGCCAAAACAGGAGATTTCAAAAATGCTGTACTATAAATCGGAATGGTATGCTTGCTGTTCACTTCGTTTAAACATTCTATATAAAGAGCGTTTAGTTCTTCATTTTGAAGAGGTAAAGCAGAACTATGTAAGGCGTTTACTTGTCTTACTGAGCGGTAGAGAAGAAAAAACATTATGAATATACCGATACTCCAGAAAAATACAAGTAATGTGTGAATAAAAGTTGGTATTTGGGTGCTGACAGAGACAGCAAAATCATTTATTTTATCCAAATTATAACCATTACCAGAAAGAAAAGTGGTTTGAATGTCACCATTGGTACTTGAACTGGCTGTCAGCAAATGGCTCCACGATATAGAAGATGGGGCAGAGCTTATTGGTAAAAAGGGAACAATTAGAACGGCAAGAAATATAATCGAAAGATTATATTGCATACGTGCGGATAATTGCCTTTGCAATAAATTTTTTAATCCCAGTAAACTACCTAAAAAAATACAAATGATGGCATTACACAGTAAAAATCGAAAACTAAAATATATCAAAATATGCTCCTCCTCCCATGGTTAATGATTGGAAAGAAGATTCCGTAAGCTGGCAATGTCTTCTTCAGACAATTTATCATCCTCAATGTAAGAGGCAAGCATAGAAGTGATATTACCATTATAATATCGCTTTAAAAAAGAATTACTTTCCTGCCGAATATATTCGTCTTCTTTGACCAATGGAGTATAGACAAAAACCCGGCTTTGTTTTTCGTAGGTTAGTGCTTTTTTAGAAACGAGACGTTTAATCAATGTCTGAATTGTTTTAGGACTCCAACGGGAAATTTGTGTTAATTTTTCAGTAATTTCATTGGTGCTGATTGGTGCATATTTCCAAACGATTTTCATAACTTCAAATTCGGCTTCTGAAATTTGAGGCAGATTGCTCATGTGATATTCCTCCAAATCTTACAAATGTAATAAAAATATTATATATCTTAAAAGGTTATTCTGTCAACGAAATAAAAACTTGACTTTAAATCTTACAGATGTAATAATAGATAAAAATTACACTTGTAAGATTTGGAATATGAAAGGTTTTTATAAAATGGGAAGGGTAGTTGTTGTAACATTTGATGAAAATGAGGAAGAAAAATTAAATGAATTATTACATTTTCTGTCTGCTAAAAAATACTCTGAGATGCCTGGTAAACAAAATAGGGTACTTGATTACGGAGCATTAAAAATAAATGCGGAATATCGTTCTGTAGAAAGTAATGGTGAGCTGGTTCAATTGACGAATTATGAATTTGAAATATTATATTTGCTGGCAAAAAATCCAGGACGGATATTTTCAAAGGAACAAATATATACACAGGTGTGGAAAGAACCATATTATGGGGCAGAAGATAATGTTATGGGCATAATTCGGAGAATCAGAAAAAAGATTGAGCCAGATTCTGCAAAACCAAGATACATTTTAAATGTATGGGGTATGGGATATAAATTTAATGGTGAATTGATGAAATGATGGAATATAAAATTGGGCATAATAAGTAAAGATACCAAAAAAAGCAGGAGAAATTTTTATGGAAAATGATATTTGGAATGAAATATCCTCTTTTTTGAACCAGTTGCGTTGTGAGAATATAAACAGAGAAAGTTATATCTATTTCCAAGAACTTGCAAATATTCAGTTGAAGAAGAAAATGGAAAAAGAAAAGGTGAATAAACTTCTCGATCATATAAGTTATGAGGACAGGGAGAAGTTGAAGCAATATGGAGAAATTTTGGAAGAAGAAGCGTTTGTGTCAGAACAAAGGGCATATTGTCAAGGATATGTAGATTGTATTCAGTTATTGGCTGGTTTAGGACTCTTGAAAAAATCGACGGATATGGAAAAAATAATTAGCGAGATGAAAAGCAATTAAGTGTGTCGTGGAGGGAAATGTAGTATTTGATAGATAATAGGATGTTCGTAAAGAAGAAACAGTTATGTTATATCAAGTTGTAATGATATAGCATAACTGTTTTTAACATATGGTAATAGTATTTATTCCTGTCTCTTATACACATCTGACGCTGCCGACGACTAGTCGAG